>Ga0154762_1160_pt2 | contig 15371 bp, 15 predicted proteins | sample Rifle2008BG16ft_FD_105770 | JGI IMG/M metagenome (GOLD analysis project Ga0154762, IMG submission 105770) | Planctomycetes bacterium RBG_16_43_13
GACAATGGCACAGGCGGCGCTGAAATTCGTCCTTGCGAATGATGTCGTTTCTACTGCTATACCAGGTGCAAAGACGCCCGAGCAGGTGGCTGACAATATAGCCGCCTCGGACGCCGAATATTTTAGCAAACAGAATATGGACAGAATATTTGAGATTGTAGGTAAGAAATAAGGAGATGGGATTATGGAACTAAAAGGCAAGACGGTAGCGATATTAGTCGAGGATTTATATCAGGAGCTGGAGGTGTGGTATCCGCTCTATCGGCTCAGAGAGGCGGGGGCGGAGGTTGTAGTAGTCGGGACGGGCAAGAAATCGTATAAGAGCAAGCTCGGTTATGAGGTTCAGCCGAATGCAGATATAAATGATGTGAAGGCAGGGGATTTTGATGGCATAATAATTCCTGGCGGCTACGCACCAGACATACTCCGCAGATTTCCAGCGGTGAATGAATTTGTTGCGGATGTTTTCAAGCGAGGTGGTGTAGTTGCCGCTATATGCCACGGGCTATGGGTGTGCGTCTCGGCGAGGATACTAAAAGGCAAGAAGGCGACGTGCTTCTTCGCAGTAAAGGATGACGTGATAAATGCAGGTGCAACGTATTTGGACAAGGAGGTAGTGGTGGACGGCAACCTCATCACCTCCCGCAAACCAGATGACCTGCCCGCATTTATGAGAGAGACGATAAGGATGATGAAGGGGGTATAGTATAGTTCGGTTTATAAAACGGTAGTTTAGTAACTACTGCAGGGAGGTGCATATCGCCACATCTTATCACTAATTTTGTATCTACTTGTTTATACTCTCTCCTGACATATCCAAGTGCGATGGGCACGCCCAATAATGGCGACCGCACAGCACTCGTTACACGCCCGACCTCTCCGCCTTCCATAGAGCAAATCTTATCACCGCTATTCGGCATCAAATCACCCTCCATAGTCAACCCCACCAGCCGCCTCGCCACATCTCCATACGTCTTTATCCTCTGTATTATCTCCTGACCTATGTAGCAACCCTTACTATAACTAATCGCCCTCTCCTCTATCCCCGCCTCTGTGGGTATGTTGCTCTCGTCCATATCCACGCCCCAGAGCGGGACGCCATTCTCTATGCGGAGAATATTAAGCGTGGACAAGCCAACGGGCTTTGCTCCCATCTCCCTCCAGAGTTTAATCGCAGTATCCGTAGAGGCAAAAATTTCATAGCCATCCTCTCTCGTATATAATGTCCGTGCAATGATAATTTCCCTGCCGCTAAAATTATATTTGGTATGATGATACTCTTTTAAATCAGGCAGTTCTTCTGGTAGCAGTTTATTTAGCATCTTGCGGGCAAGGGGACCGTGCACCGCAATCAAGGAGGTCTCGCCTGATGCGTCTTTTATAACCACATCATCCATAACTATAAGTTTACTCAGTGTCTGTATAACCGTTTTCTTCGTCTCATAAGGCAGGTCCAATAAAATAGAGTCCTTCATTATATATATTTTTACGTCCGATATCATCCTACCCTGCCATGTTATGAAAGCGGCATAACAGCCCTCGCCGACTTTCAATCTCTTGACATCATTTGTAACCATACCGTGGATGAATGACACCCTGTCTCTACCTGTTATCTGCAATCGTGCCCTGTAGGATAAGTCCGTCATACCAACATTCTTACGGACAGCATTATATTCTTCCGCAGGGTCTGCAAACTGTTCAGGTAGTTCCCAGCCGTTGTGGATAGAAAAGTGTGCGCCCTCTCGCTTTTGCGTATCGTAGAGAGGTGTTCTTTTGATTTGCATTTGGTTTAGGATTATCTGCAATTATTAACACTGTATCATAGAAAATCAATCCCGTTTATTGTATAACTCTACACTATGGATAAGAAGGTAACCCAGTTGGTCGAGAGGTTCATTAGTATAAGGGGCGATAATCTTGCCCCGCCTGAGACACGGAAGGAACTCTTAGAGCCGATAGAGAATCTCGACAAGGTTTACTGGAGCGAGGTGGGGAGGATTTTCGACACCGCATTAGATATAAATCCAAACAGCATCATATTAGACAAACAAGAGCGATTAATCGTAGATAGCGGACTGCTCGATGACAGGATTATAGCCAATCCACAGAACGTTCGGAATGCACTATTAAAAGAATTATACGCAGATAGCGGGGCAAACCGTTTCTACTTCTCGGAGTGGCTCGCTGAACGTTACAGGGCGTTTGTATTGTATGGAGAAGTAGAGGCATCCTTTAAGGAGATGGAGAGCAAGGATAAACGTCTCACTCTCTATAAAAAGGTGCGGCATCTATTCGTAAATCTCCCCGGCGTATCGGATAAAATAACAGAAATGTTACTTAGCGGGAAAATAGACGAGGCAATAAATATAAGCGAACAGGACGACCGTAAGAATAAACTGATTGACCTACGTTCCAAGATACTCGCACTGGCACGTTACAAGGCAAAGACGGACTCGGACCTCAACCTGTTTGACCAGCTTGCGAGCGTAGATAGAACTATTATGAGTGAGCAAACATCATCTATTCAGTCAACTAACTCAGGAAGCAAAGTAGCTACCGCCAAAAGGACAGAGTTTGTGAGGAGGGAGATACGATTGGTCAGGTCGCTACTTAAGCTTGGTATCTCCGGCTCCGGCTTATTTAGGACGCACTCGGTCCTACTATCCGATAAAAAGCGTATGACGAAGAATGGCATATCAGAGATACTTGCTCTGGTCAGGGATGCAGACCCACACATACCAAGCACACCGAGTATATTGATAGCCCCTTATATAGGGACTGGATTCTATGAATGGGATAGGAACACCGTCTTCGTCCCGCTTATCTCCACGCGCTCGGAGGAGGAGTCAATAGTTACAGGATTAGCAAATTTTAGGATTATGTTGGATACGCTCCAGGACGAAGGGAGAATTAAAAGTGCCTATGAGAGGAGATTCGGCAGTAAGGACTTTCGGGAGAGTTTTATAAATGATTACAAGAACTGGGTTCTCCATATCGGACGAGGATTTAGGGGCTCTATGGATGCCGCCAGATATGAGTTCTTCAAGGATTATATAGGACCGTCAGCACAGGACCTCTTCGCTGTGGGAGAGACAGCAGGTATTTCTCCTGAGGAGCGTATAAACGTCATAAAGGAGTGCAGGGCAAAATTAAATAAGAAAGAAGGCGGTTTCTACGAGCATTATCGGCTCGCTATATGCTACTGGAAGGAAAATAGAGGAGGCGAAGCGATGGAGCAGATAGTAGAGGCAGTAAAGACGAACGATAAGGATGTCAGGGCGTTATTTAGTTTGGGTTATCTATATCAGTTAGGTGGTAGGACAGATAAAGCAACGGCTGCCTACAAGAGATGCGCTGACACGTCCCCTCATACTATCTGGTTTGCTTATGCAATGGATGCACTGCAGAGATTGTAATCACTTGCAACAATAGACATAAAATCCTAAACTATAAAGCCAAATATATGAAACCCATCCTACAGACAGAGGGGCTGACCCGCCGTTTCGGGCGGCTTACTGCCGTTAATAACCTGACTATATCGGTTCAGGAAGGTGATATATACGGATTCCTCGGGCTAAATGGCGCCGGCAAGACAACGACTATTCGTATGGCTCTTGGTCTAATCAAACCCACTGCTGGGGCTGTATCTATATTTGGCAAAGATGTGCGCCGCAACTTTATTGATGTGATGAGCGATATCGGTTCCTTAGTAGAATTACCTGCCTTCTATCCGAATCTGTCGGGATACCAGAACCTAAACGTCCTACGTATCACTGCGGGCGGTATCCCGGAGAAGCGGATTGATGAGGCATTAGAAATTGTAGGACTGGCTGATAGAAAATACGACAAAGTCAGGACATATTCCCAGGGGATGAGACAGCGACTCGGCATAGCACAGGCGTTCCTCTCGAAACCCCGCCTTGTGATACTTGACGAGCCGACCAACGGACTCGACCCTCAGGGAATTAGCGATATCAGGAATACAATAAAGGGTATGAACAAACGGGATGGTGTAACATTCCTAATCTCCAGTCACCTACTATACGAGGTAGAGATAACCTGCACACGTGTCGGGATGATACACAGGGGCAAACTCATAATAGAGGAGCGGGTGGATAAGATTCTGGAAGAGAGCGTACAGGGGGTGAAAATACTTGCGGCGCCAAAGGAGCGGGCACAAGATATTACGAGAAGACAGCCCTATGTGAAGGAGGCAGTTGAACAGGAGGATGGAATGCTTTTAGCACGGTTGGATAAAATGAATTTCCATCTGCTGAACACAGAGCTGGTGAAGGCGGGAATAGCGGTAAGCGAGTTCTCACCTTATAAGATGACGCTGGAGGAATATTTTTTAGCAAAGAGCGGAATATGAGGAAGTTATTATGATATTTAGAATATCTCGTCTAATACGTGCAGAGTTTGTTAAACTAACATCGCAGTGGTTTTTCTATATAGCGATATGTCTAACAGCATCAATAGTGCCGCTTGCGATATATCTACAGACACCGAGTAACGAAGGCGGATATGCCCAGCTGAATGCAATACAACTCTTTGCATACGGTGCAAAATACGGATTGAAGGTTGCCTCACTTTTCGTAGTCATATTTGCCAGTATGATATTTGCGGGAGAGTTTGACAAAGGAACTATAAAGTGTATCCTAACTCGCCCTGTTACACGGACGGATGTATTCATTGCCAAGTCGATAACAGCACTACTCCTATCTGCGATATTAGTAGCTATAGCTCTATATGTTTCTTTGCTATACGGAATAACGAGAGGAGAACTCGGCCACATCTGGGATACGGATTTTTACCACATAAAGACGAATTACTCTGCCCTGACCGAGAACCTTACGAAAGCCATAATAATATCGCTTCCATCTTTTATAGCAGCCGTCTTCTTTGGCATATTAATATCAAACATTACAGAAAACTCCGGATACGCAGTAGCTATTTCGTTGACGCTCTTCATAGTCCTGGATTTACTTTCAGGATTTAGTTTCCTATCAGACAACGTAAAGTATATATTTAATTACTATCCGAGCTATGCACTCTCTGTCCTCGGAACTTATGTAGAAGGATATAGCACGTTAAAATGGAAAGAAAATATAACAAAATATTTTCTATCGATTCCTTTAGCATATAGCGCCCTATTCTCTGTGATTGCCTACTTTATTTTTCGTATGAAGAATATACAAACATAGTTAATTTACTTTGACAACAGTAACAGGGTTAAATAACATCATAGAATATTATGAAACTCTCTGCTTTATTAGACACCCGCCTTATAAAGTGCGGGCTTGAGGCACAGGATAAGGACTCTGCGCTTACCGAACTTGTAAAGCTACTCATCGGCTATGATGCCACTATATCCGAGCAAGGTATTCTTTCAGCGTTAGCCGACAGAGAGAAACTAGGCCCATTCTCGCTTGGAAAGGGAATTGGGTTCCCGCATGCAAGGACTGATAGCGTAAAGGACTTGCTAATCGTAATGGGAACATCTCAAAACGGCATCGACTTCCGTTCACCAGACGGTCAAAAAGCAAAGGTTATAATCTTGTTTATAATACCAAAAAAACATTCAAATCTATATCTGCATGCCTTTGCCGCTTTTCTTAATTTCTTCTCACTTGAGGTAAATCTACTAAAGGTGGCAAGTGCAAAAACACCGGCAGAGGTAATAGGATATATTGAATCTTCAGGCACAAGATTCAAAGATACTACCGTTGTAAAAGATATTATGGAGAGGACTTTAGCTACTCTAAACATAAGAAATACCGTGAAAGATGCTATAGACCTATTAAACTCTTCCAAACTTGACACACTTCCGGTTGTAGATGATGAGGGCATATTACAAGGAGAGATTACCTCACAACAGATAATACAGCTTGGCGTCAGAGAACATATGCTATCTCTTACAAATGCAACACTACTTGCTTCCAGCGAACCATTCGATAACTTCCTTAAAGTGCATGGAGAAACAGGAATAGAAGGACTATTAAGTAGAACCGTAATTAACGCATCTAAAACCTTCCAAGAAGATGAGCCAATATTGGAAGTAGCAATTAAAATGGCTAAAGATAATATTAAAACCGGTTACGTAGTAAAGGATAAAAAGATAGTCGGCGTGATACATATAAACGATGTCTTAAAGAAAATAACCGGCTATAAATCGACAGTGTAAATAGGTAGATTATTCACATCTTATGTATCGAATTGGTTGCGTTCCATATCTAAACGCCAAGCTGCTTACCTATAAAATAACGCAAAACAAGGATATAGATTTAATATTGAGACCTCCAAGCCAATTAGCCAAATTGGTAAGAAATGGCAAATTAGACGCAGTGCTCCTACCAAGCATAGAATACTTTAGACATAATGACTATATGATAATATCTCGGTCTGCTATTACTTCACATAAGAAAACAGGTAGTGTTAGATTATATCACAAGAAAGCAATACCATACATAAAGACAGTTGCTTTAGATATTAACTCTTCTACCTCAAACGCATTAGCAAAGATATTGTTGGAGAAAGTGTATAAAATAAACCCTAAATATATAACGCACAATCCGACTACATCTAAGAATGTTAATGCGGACGCTATGGTCACCATAGGAGACATATCCTTTAAATATTCTACAATGCCATATATTGACCTTGGCTCAGAATGGTATAAGTTTACTAAATTACCATTTGTATATGCGATGTGGGTCGTAAATAGAAAGTTTGCCACTGACACGAAGAAACTACTTTATCTCAAACATATTCTTACTACCTCCAAGAAAAATGGTGTGAAAGCAATCAACCAGATAGCGCGAGCCGAAGCAAAGATACTTGATTTGTCTCCAACCTTTTGTCTACAATACCTGACCGACTGCATACGATACAATTTAGGCAAGAAAGAGATAGGGGGATTAGTGCTATTTCATAAGTACGCATCTGAACTCGGTTTATGTAAGGAGGACAAGACGATTGATTTCGTGTAATGGTGCACAAGCCATATTTGATAAAGTATTAAGTGGCAATCGTATAACTGAAGGTGACGCACTTACTCTTTTTGAGAAGGTAGATATAATCACACTTGGCTCAGTTGCGGATTCTATCAGATTTCGTCTACATCCAGAGAAGATAGTAACTTACATAGTTGACAGAAATATAAACTACACAAATGCTTGCGTTACGTTATGTAAATTTTGCGCCTTCTATAGGACAGTAAACGACAGCGAGGCATATACACTCTCAAAGGAAGAACTCTATGAAAAGATAGATGAAACAATAAAACTCGGCGGCGTCCAGATTTTGTTACAAGGTGGACATCACCCGCATTATAAGCTTGATTGGTATGAGGACCTACTTAGATTCATAAAGGATAACTTCAAAATACACATACACGGCTTTTCCCCGCCAGAGATAGACCATTTTGCAAGGATTAACAAAATTTCTTTGAAAGAAGTAATAAGCAGGTTGAAAGAAGCCGGACTTGATACAATACCGGGTGGAGGAGCTGAGATATTAGTAGATAGCGTGAGAAATAAAATCAGCCCCTATAAATGCACTGCCGATGACTGGCTCACAGTTATGAGAACCGCTCATAAGCTTGGTATGAAAACAACCTGCACTATGGTATACGGGCACGTAGAAACGTTTGCTGACAGGGTAGAGCATCTACGCAGGTTAAGACAACTTCAGGATGAGACAGGTGGTTTTACAGCATTTATCGCATGGTCTATGCAACCCAAAAATACGGAACTTGCTAATATGCCTGAAACATGTGGATTCGAATACCTAAGGACACTTGCTATATCAAGAATGTATCTGGATAATATACCTAACATACAATCATCTTGGGTAACGCAAGGTGATAAAATAGGACAGATGGCTCTTAGATACGGTGCCAATGATATGGGTAGTACTATGCTTGAAGAAAACGTTGTATCGGCTGCCGGTGCGGACTTCCGCCTTGCAGAAACAGATATACGTCGCGTTATAGAAGAATTGGATTTTACTCCTAAGCGTAGGGATTGCTACTATAAAATTTTAGAGTAGTTTAAGTTTTATCTAATAAAGATATGGTTATAAGACGAAGAGCCACTGGGGGAGCTCCACAACAGGTCAATATTGGTAGCGATGACCCTGTCCAGAAGTGGACAAGCATAATACAACAGGCGCCTAACTACCCAGAGGGATATTATAATCGCGCTTGCGCTTTATACGAGCGAGGACGTCATCTAAATGCACTTCAGGATTTTACCATAGCTATAAATCTAAACCCACGTTATGCTGACGCTTACTTTAACAGGGCTATAACATATAAAGCCCTTAATGATGATGATAAGGCGGTTGTTGACTTTACAAAGACAATACAACTCGACACGAGAAACAAAGACGCCTATTACAATCGTGCGACTATACTTTATAACAGAGGACTATACGATGCCTCGTTAAGAGACCTCACCAAAACTATAGAACTTAATCCACAGGAGGTAGATGCATACACGTTACGTGGTTCTATATACCATATGAAAGGCGACAGAAACAGCGCAATAAGCGACTATACAAAGGCAATTGAATTAAGCCCAAGCAACTCTGTAACCTACTGCAATCGCGGCATAGCAAGATTTGAGAGAGGCGACTTCGGCAGTGCTATAGATGATTTCGCAAAATCGTTGGAGCTTAATCCACGCTATGCTATCGCCCTCTACAACCGCGGTATCGCATATATGAAAAGAAACGAAATCGACAAAGCCCTCAACGACTACAATACATCTATCCAGTGCGACCCACGTATCGCAGGCGCCTATAGAAATAGGGGCTTCATACTCTACAACAAAAAGGATTTCAACGGTGCGGTGCAGGATTTCGATAAAGCCGTAAAGATAGACCCTAAACTCGACATACCCGAATATGGCGATGCCCTCTACCGCCGCGGCGAACTAAACTTCGCAAAGGACGATTTCAATGCGGCAATCCAGGACTTCGAACGCGCTATAAAAATAAATTCTACTATCAAAATCGACCCCAGATATGCCGACGCCTTCTACAAACGCGCCCTCGCTGATTATGAGAAGAAAAACTTCGAGGCGGCTATCAGTAGTTTCGAGAAGGCAGTCAAACTCGATGAAAAATTCAAGACAGACCCTAAATACGCCCATGCATACTATCAACGCGGACTCGCCCGCCTAAAGATGAGGAAAAACGACGGAGCCATCAGCGATTTCACCACATCTATTACGTTAAATCCTGTTAACGCCATTGTCTATTACCAGCGTGGCTCTATATATTACGAACAGGAACAATACGACCAGGCAATAGAGGACTTTACAAAGACGATTGAATTCGAGCCGAATAATATCAACGCCTACACTAAACGCTGCCATTCATACTTCTACACGGGCAACTTCTTATCCGCTGTAAAGGATTTTGAGAAGGTTAAAGAACTAAATCCAAAGGTCAAGATGGACCCCGTCTATGTGGATTCTTATGTGAAGCGCGGTATGCAGTTATACGACGGCGGCGACCTCGATGGTGCAATTCTACACATAGATAAGGCAGTCGAACTAAATCCGAAGCTGAAGATAGAGAATGCATATATAGATGCCTGCGTAAAGAGAGCAACCACCGCTTATGAAAATAAAAACTACGACGCCGCTATAAGCGACTTCGAGCGGGCTATAAAACTCCGCACCAATATAAAAGCAAATACGACATACTTAGACGTCTGCATAAAGCGCGGGGCAATGCGATTCGAGAAGAATGACTGGGACGGCGCCATAGCCGATTTCTCCCGTGCAATAGAGTCAAATCCAGATGTTACACTGTATTATAATAGGGCTTTAGCATACGAAAAGAAAAATGACTACACCAATGCGATAGATGACTTCACCGCCGTATTAGAACTCACCCCTGACGACGCATCCGCCGTCTTCAAGCGGGCTGTGGCAAACTACAATAAAGGCAACTACGGCTCCGCAAGCGACGACTTCCTGAAGGTGTTACATATGGACCCGTCACTAAAACCGCAGATAGAGCCGTATGTGGCAGAGATAAAGAAAAAGATGGGGTAGGAAAAATTATAAATCCGAATTGCAAAAGCCAGAACGTTCAAAACAAACCTGCATATATCTCCACAACCCTTTTCGCCTGCTCTTTTATCGAGTAGCACCGTAACGCCTTTTCGCGAGCCGCAAGACCCATTTTCTTAGAAAATTTATGTTCTGTCGCTAAAGCAATTATGCCAGCAACTATCCCAAGAGGGTCGTCTCTTATTATGATGCCTGTCTTCCCATCATCAACAATCTCAGGTATCATACCTCTATCCGCTCCTATCGCTGGCTTCGCCATTGCCATCGCCTCTCGGAGGGCGCGGCAGGTGCCGTCAGAACCCGGCACGAGGAATATAATCGCATCAAATGCGGCAACTGTGTCGAGGTAGTCATCTCCTTTTAGATAGCCCGTAAATATTACTGTGCCATCTAACCCAAGCCGCTTAGCGGGCTCAACCGCCACTTCCTCTCTGTGCGTGCCTCGACCTACGATAAGGACTTTCAGGTTCGGCAATTTCTCGCTCACTAATTTTATCCCTTTGAGCAGGACATCAAACCTGCGGTGTCTCTGTATGCGGGCGACTACGCCGAGGACGAAGTCATCCTGCCCTATTCCGTACTTTGCCCTTACACGCTTGGCACCTTCAACGTGCGCCTCTGGATTGTATCTCTCTAACTCCATAGCAGGATTTATCAGAGATGTCTTATACGGTGAGTGCGCCAATTTAGAGAATACAATCTGGGCGTCCGTCAGCTCGTTGAGCAGTAATGAGTTTATCGGCTCTGCGGAGTAGTTTGTCCTCACGACTTTTGTTTTACTGCCACTCAATTTTGCGGCGATGCCTCCGAGGAGGTGGTCGTGGGTCTGGTGGGTGTGGATTATATCAATCCTATTTTCCCTCAAGAATTTAGAGAGCCGCTTAATGTCAGCTAAATTATCAAGCAGGTTCGGTCTTTTATTCAGTGCGAAATCGCAAATTGGTTTTAATCCCCGCCCTTTCGCCTTTTGCAGTAGGGAGATATTCGCATCTGGGGGAGGCATCTTGCAGGCAAGAGAGACCTCGCACCCAGCCCGCTTCAACTCCACGCACAAATCCAGCATCGGCTCAGCGGGACCTGTGAACTTCCAATCGAAGAGGATGTGGAGAATTTTCATCTATTTGTAGAATTCGCAATTTCTACCTATACACCTCGCGGCGGTGTCTGACACGCATTATTTTCAGCAACCTATTTCTGTCGTCAATCTCGTATATGACCCTATAATCGCCAACCCTTATCCGCCAATCCCGCCCCGAGCCGGACAGTTTCCTACAGCCGTGTGGACGAGGATTTTTAGATAGTGCCTTTATATCGTAGGTTATACGATTGAAATATTCCTTTGGAATGTGCTTTAAGTCCCGCTCTGCGGTCCGCTCGACGAGGACATCATACACCTTGGTTGTGCTCCTTCAGAAACTCCGAGAATGGTCTAAACTTGAGCGTCTTTCTACGTATCTTTTCTAAAGTTCTGATGTCCTCAAGGTCCTCCAACTCTTCTAAGAGTTCCTGATAATCATCAATATCGAGGATAACTGCGGAAGGTTTGCCGTTTCTTACGACAATCTCCGGTATCCCCCTTTTTGTCCTGCCATTTCTAATTCTCTGCATTATCTATCACCTCAATCTAAATTATACATCCAATATGTGGTAAGTCAATTCGTTTTCACTTGTAGAATTCGTATTCGTAGAGGGTTTGGCGGATAAGCGTTTTTGTTTCCCTGCCATCTACTATCTTTACTTTGTACTCATTTTTCTCAATTATGTTTCCGTAATTATTATATTTATAATTGTAAGATGTCTTATACACTAAACTTCCGTCAGCCCTATACTCAGATTCCTCAGTTCTATTTGCGTTGTTGTTATATTCGTAAGCGTATTTCTTATCTAAAACTTCATCCTTATTATATCTACACATCTCTATCATATTTCCATTCTCATCATATCTAAAAGTATACTTACTATTTAAATTATTATCTCCTTTATATTTGGCTGACTCAACCTCCTTCCCATAGTCATCATATTTGGATATCCACCTTTCATCCAAACTGCCATCCGCTTTATAATAAGCCCTGTCGACCATTTTCCCTTTGACGTCATATTTTGAAGTCCGTTTTCTTGTTAAATGTTCTTTTATATCATACCTATATCCAGTAATTCCATATCCATTGCCATCATATTCGAGGACCCACTTACATTCAAAATCTCCATTCTTATTTATATAAATACGCTCTATTTCATTTCCATCCTTATCGTGTTTCGAAACAGACCTTTGTATTAAACTCCCATCTGCATCATACCAAGACCACTCAATCTCGTTTCCAATGATATCAAAAATATTGACCACTTTGTTCTCAAGTTTTACCTTTCCCGTTGCTGTAGCCGAATATTCTACTCTTGTCTTCCTCTTCAGTCCTATCGGTATCTTCTCCTCACCAACTTTTATTTTTGATTTCTCGCCCACTACTGCACACGAGCAGACAAAAATTATAGTGCATATAGCCGCTATCAATATAGTTTTATGTTTCACAGTTCTAATTTCTGCTTCTTTTTCCTCTTATATTTTTTCGCCCGTTCGATTTCCTTTCTTCTGAATGTCTCGTCCTCTTTATACTTTTTATGCCAGTAACGTTTATTGTCGGCGAGCAGTTTCTCCCTGTATTTATGGTCGTCGTGGTAACGTTTTCGTCTCTGGGCGTTTAATCTGTCGCGGTTCTTCGCTCGGAGACCCCTTCTGTAGGCACGGATGTGGTCTTTTATCTTTTTTGATATCCCCTCTTCTTTCCTTCTGCGCGGGAGGCGGGTATCTACGAGGTTCCCAACGGGGCTTACTACCGCCCCATATTTCTCACTGCGGGCGCTCATTGCATCACATTGCAACATTATCTTCGCACCGTCGAGGTCGGCAAGCACCGCCTCCTCTACGCCGAATAACCACCTCGACAGTCGAAATTTATCGACGGAGAAGAGGTGATACCGCTTCGGTGCTTTCCCCACCTGCCTGGACATACCTGCCCCTCGGATATTTATGACCCCGATTGTGTTGAAATAATACGTGAGGTCGCAGAGCTGTATAGCGCCCCACACTCGGATAGCCCTCTCCTCGTCAAGGAGGTCGAAGGACGACTCCTCTATCGCTATCCAGAGCCGTTCTCCCTCGAGCCAGACCCTCGTTATAATCGGTGCGGTCGGTCGTTTCCCTCCTGGAGGCGGCTCGAAACGGGGAATCTTCCAATCACAATTTTCAACGTAGCTATTGGATTGGACGAACGCATTCCATCCATCCATCACGACTCCGCCTCGGCGGATGATGCCAAGACGGTGGGGATAAAGGAAACGTTTCTCCTGTTTATAGGCGGTGCCGAAACCCTTCGCATAGACACCCCATTTGTCCTTCTGGCATTCGGTAATTTTATCGGGACTCTCCTCAGGGAAGATGGTGGTATAACCACCTCCCGATGCGGGGGCTCGCTCGACCGCTATATCCCTCCAAGACCTGCCTAAAAGTTCTGTAACCCTTCGCTTCTTTATAACCTTAGGTGTTATAGTTTGGTGGATGTGCGTAGGAACAGGGCGCGCAATGAAGAGACCATTTCTTCCGTGATATACTATTCCCTCGGTCATCCCGACGGCGAGCATATTCTCGAAGAGCCCCCTTAATGTCCGTCCGCTTGGCATAATAATAGTTTATGATTTTTGGCTCACAATTGCAATTTTTGGAGATGCCACAGCTTACGTTTCTCTTTACTTCTTTACCAATTGCTCCAACAATTGGACTGTCTCTAAGGGGTTATGGAGATTCCATTTGGCGTGAGAGGATGCCATACCTACTCTGATGGAATAAGCTGTTTTAGGAAGTACCTTGAAAAGGTCTTCGTCTGTCCAGTCGTCCCCTACTGCCATAATAAAATCAAATTCATCTTTTGCAATCCAATAAAGTCCTGCTGTTCCTTTGCTAATTCCGGAGTTACGAATCTCCACTACTTTATTACCCGGAAATATTTGGACATCTATATTGGCTGTAAAATGGACTAAATCGTCTATGAGCTCCTTTGCTCGTATGGATGCAAGTTCAGGGTCGGCTCTTCTATAGTGGAATGCTATAGAGAATTCTTTCTCTTCTACAAACGATTGTGGAAGGCGGTCAACATACATATTCAGGATGGGTAGTAACTGTGCCTTCCAGTCAGCTGTGAGCGGTTTTGCTAACTTCCAATCTGCCGCCTTTTCCTTAATCCATACGCCGTGTTCGGCAACCAGACAGATATTCAACGTTCCAAACCAACTTTGGAGATTATCCTTCGGACGTCCGCTGATGAGGACTATCTCTGTAGATGGCAGGCATGAAAGTCGCTCCAGAATCTCCAGAAGCTCATCAGTTGGTTTTGCCTTTTTAGGGTCATCTGCAAAAGGAACCAATGTTCCATCGTAATCCAAAAAGATAAGGCGGCGTTGGGCATTGTTAAAATCCTTAATCAATTGTTCCTGACCCTTGGAATCCAATAATCTTGCTTCAAATTGAACTTGTTCTTCTTTGAGAAGGAGTAACTCATTTATAAACTCGTTAGCCCAACGAATTACGTCATAACGCATTAAGCGTTCCTGCATTATCAGATTGCGCCGTTTCTGCTCCTCTAAAGGCATCTCTAAAGCTACCTTTATTGCCTCTGCAATTTCTTCTCGATTGTTAGGATTGATGATAATCGCTTCACCAAGTTCTTTGGAAGCACCTGCCATTTCACTAAGTATTAAGACGCTCGACTTATCTGTCTGGGTGGCTACGTATTCTTTGGCGACAAGATTCATACCATCCCGAAGCGGCGTTACGAGCGACACATCGCTCACTCGATACAAAGCCACAAGAGGTGCAAAGGACAGATAGCGATACTGATACGAGATAGGCGTCCAACCGATTGTTCCCCATCGCCCGTTGATTTTACCAACGAGCTCATCAACCTGCCTTTTCATTTGCTGATACTGCTCTACACCTATGCGAGATGGGACAACCACTAAAACCAGCATGACCTTTTTACGCCATTGTGGGTTCTTTTCGAGGAAGATTTCGTAACCTTGCAAACGATTTAAGATACCCTTAGTGTAATCCAAGCGGTCGACTGAGAGAACAACCTTAAGATTCGAGAGTTGCTTCCTTCGCTTGCTAATTTCCTTTCGAACTTCAGGATTGCTTTCTGCCTTATAATATTTCTGAAAGTCGATACCCATAGGAAAGGTATCCGCCTTCGCCACCCTATCACCCAATACTATTTTCCCAAGATTATGTTCGTAACC
>Ga0154762_1132_pt2 | contig 14573 bp, 16 predicted proteins | sample Rifle2008BG16ft_FD_105770 | JGI IMG/M metagenome (GOLD analysis project Ga0154762, IMG submission 105770) | Planctomycetes bacterium RBG_16_43_13
GGTGTCCTAAAAAATGTGAAGGAACAGATTGATTCTGGGATGGCGTTCTATCGCAAGAGTTTTGATGCGGAGAAATTCATTATATATTTTCAGGCATATACGAATACGTATGCGCCGGTGGACTATCTGAAAAGCATTTATGATGTGGTGTTTGACTATCCTGATGTGGTAGCGATGTCGATAGGGACGCGTCCTGACTGTGTACCTGACGATGTCCTCGACCTGATAGAGAGCTATACGGATAAACTTGACGTCTGGCTTGAGCTGGGCTTACAGTCGATTTACAACGAGACGATGGAGTTCACGAATAGGGCGCACACGTATGAGGATTTCAAGGATGCGGTGAGGCGGGCTAAGGGGCGTGGGCTGAAATTATGCGTCCATACGATATTCGGATTTCCACAGGAGACGCACGAGATGATGATGGCGACGGCGGATAAAGTTGCAGAGATGGGGCTCGACTCCATAAAAATCCACCATCTATATGTAGCACGGCAGACGGCAATGGAGGTTATGTATAAAAAGGGGAAGATTAGAACGATGGATTTAGACGAGTGGGCATCGCTGGCGGCGGACGTGCTGGAGCGTATATCGCCTACGATGGTAGTCCAACGGCTGATGGGCGAGATACAGGGAGAATATTTAGTCGCACCAAAATGGGGGAAGTCGAAAAACGAGGTCATACAGGCGATAGAACAAGAACTTATACGACGTGGGTCATATCAGGGACGGTTATACGAGGAGAGGATAAAATCGCAAACCTGTGTTGTGAACTCTGCCGCTAATTCTTTAATTGTGTAATTGCAACGCCCTTTTCTTCTAAGAACTTTATCGCCTTATTTATGTTTGCCTTCGACCCGGCTATCTCTATCTCGAGCCAGGCGTTAGTATCAGCTATTCGCCCGCGCAGGATATTGGGTACGACCTTCATTTCCTTAGAGAGTTTATACATAAACGGCTCTCCCATAACGTTGGGTGGAAACGTCATCTTAAAACGCGCTACATCTTTTGTCTTTGCCATATCTTTACTCCTAAAATCTGATTTAGTTAATTGTAATATATCTGGTAGATATATCTACACTATCGAGTAATGCATTGTCAAGCAAACTCTTCAGGTTGGACTTTACCCTGCCTGCTAATTTGTTAAATTCTACACCTACTTTATAGGCGTTAATATCATCTGCCTTTTTTACCCAGAGAACCCTTCCATTTACAGCGATAGGTTCGGCTAATTTCGGTGCGTCTATAGAGAGGGCAATTTTATCAGCTGGTCTCAACTCTCCTTTAGTTACAAATGCAAGTCCGAACTCGCTGATGTTTATTACTATGCACTTTGCTGAGCTGGCGCCGAGGAATGATAAAAGCCCACCTTTTCTATACTGTATAGTGCTTCCTTTCACTCCGTAACGTTTCTTACGGCGTCTGTTTGCTTGGTCAGAAGTCATATAAGGTTTCTCTAACTTGCATTAGTATAACATAGAACTATATGAAATCAAATAGATTGCAATGTATTTTATTCCTCGGTGGTCTTACTTTCTATAATATCAAGTGTGGTACTTAATTTTGTCAGCGATTCGTTGGTTTTAATGTAGGAACTATGTGTATTTGTAATATGTGTTCCCATTGTTCTAAAGGAATCCTTTAGGTTGTTTACATCACCTCGTAACTGCGATATACGTTCTAATACTTCCCTTACGTGTTTTTCTATCTTAAGTCCTCGAATGCCAAGTGATACTGTTTGCAGGTATGCATATAATGTATTTGGAGAGACAGGTATGACCTTACGTTCTATAGAGTAGTCAAATATGGAATCACTGTCGCTATTGGCAGTTATTTCGTAATATATGTTTTCAGCAGGTATATACATAAATGCGTAATCGAGTGTTCCCTCTGCTTGACGTATATATTTTTTTGATATGTCGTCTATATGTTTTCTCACATCTTGTAAGAATATTTTTCTGCATCTTTTTCTTTCTTCATCTGATGATGCCTTTACAAGATTATGGAAGTTACTCATAGGAAATTTTGCATCTATAGAGAGTTTTGTGTTGTCAGCGATAGTTATTAAAGCATCAACTCTCTCGCCATTGCTAAAGCGGTGTTGTATTGAGAAGTTTTCTTTAGGTAGTATCTGTTTAAGTAGATTTTCAAGTATTACTTCGCCTATACCGCCTCTAATTGTGGGGTTTAGGAGCTTTTGCTGAAAGTTAGCCATATCTCTGCTTACTTCGGAAAGATTGCGATTTGCCTCATCTATTTGTCCAAGGCGAATATTTAAGCTATCGAGTCGATTCGCGAGTTGGCTGTTTAAGTTGCTTATTTCGTTTTGGATGAGGATATTTGCGGATGATTCATCCTGTTTATTGCTCTTAAATAGAAGTAACAGAATCAGTATTACTAATACGAGTAATAGGCAAAGATGTATGTATTCCATATTTTAGCGAATAATCTTAAAGCCGCTTATATCATATTTTGCCTTATCCCACTCAATCTTTATGTCTGTTACTTTGGATGAAGGTGGTCCCTTATAGCACCACTTTATCATATCATCTACATTTTCTTTAACGCCTTCTAACAATATCTCTACCTTCCCGTCACCGGTATTTCTGACCCATCCTACCATATTTCTTGCTATTGCTTCATCGCGGGCTGTGGCTCTATAAAATACCCCCTGAACAACACCTGATACATACAAATGTGCACGGACGGCATTCATATTACCGCAAATTACAGTTTATATCACTTTGTCTGTTTATTAGGAGATATTGTATCCTCAAAATCATCAAAGGTTACTTTACGCAAACCGCTTGGTAGGTTGAACTCATCTGATTTAATTTCCTCTGTAGATAATGACGAAACCGTCTCCGTAGCAGTTATTCTATCAGTGAACAGTGTATATCTAATATCACCCTTCAACATAGTCCCCTTTAGTTGGGATAACCTCTCCTCTAAAACAGAGGGCAGTGAACCTATATGAACGAGCGTTTTAAGATAATTCACACCACCATCGACTTCATCCGCAAACCAGCCATCTATTATAATCCGTCCATCAAGTGATATAGTTCTATGTCTGCACTTATATCCTAATACGTCTTCCACTTCTTTATCTTCCGTTACCTCTACTGTTGCTGACGTTGGTATATCACCCAAGTCAGTTATTATCTTATCGAGAATAGTTGCCTCTTCACTTCCTTCGACTATTTTTTTTGCTGATTTTATCTCATTTATAACTTTTTTCTTTTGCTCTAGAATCTCGGCAAAGGATACCTCAGAATAAGTTCCATTTAGTGTGTTAATTTGCCACGCTAACTTCTTATCCCCCCTTATTATAAATATAGTTCCGAATGTCTTATCCTCTATTTTTACAGTGTTGCCCCTTATTTTTACAACCTCTATCCTGTTTATCTTTTCTTTCCTGTTAATCACATCCGTTATTGCTATGGTCACCTTACGTTCTATAGTTAGGTCTGCAAAGGCATAGCTTGTGTCAAGTAGGAAATATGGGAAAGCTATTGCAAATATATAAATTATATTTTTCATAACCCTATTCATAAAACATTTTACTTGGGCAACATTATGTCTATAATATATAATTCAGCAGTATAGTAAAGATATTTTGCGTCATATTGTTGATAGTAGTATTGAAGTAGATATATTATTTATTTGTGAAAGGAGGTGTAAAGATATGGTTAAGAACGCGGGGCTTGTTATTTTAACAGGACTGATTGGGATATTAGTAGGTATAGTATTAAGTAGGACCGATAGCACGCTAAATGCCCAGACAGTTGACAATAAGAACAGTAGATGGCTCGCCGGAACTATAAACACTGGTGGAGGTACAGATGCATTCGTGCTATTTGACTCACAGACCAACCGGTTACTAATGTATACACTTGTGGGGAAGACACTCGAGCTTGTGCAGGTAAGGGATATAGGTTATGACCTGAAACCTCGTGCTCGGGGTATACAGAGACCTACTATAGATGAGGTCTATGGCGAGTGGCAGAAATGGGAGGAGGAGCAGAAGAAAAAGAAGCAGCCGGACACAACTGAAAAAGATGAAAAGCAATAGCATCCTGAAAATAGCCATTTCTAATCTTGAGGCGTCTGCCTATTTTTATTTATAAGTATTAGATGACGTGCATATATCAGTGAACTCACAATCTGTGCGAATATGAAAACCGGATCCTCTTTGTGTATACTATATATCAGCGTAATCGTAGCTCCTCCTAAACTGATATACCAAAAGGATATTGGCGTTACACTCATCTTTTTCCTTTCGGATACAATCCACTGAACTACCCAACGCATAAGAAATACAAATTGCCCTGCAAAACCTAAGATAAGCCAAGGGTCTCGTAGTTTGCTAATTATTACATCCATTTAAGCCTCCTTAGAAATTTTGTAATTTAAGTGTCTCTTCCTCATCCATCTAAGTATTAATATATCCATTAATACCTTAAAAATGCGATTCATTATACTATATTTGGATTTACCGCGTGTGCGAGGGAAATGATTGACAGACACTTCTACTAATCTAAAACCCTCAAGATTAATAAGCGTTGATAGAAAGCGATGCATACCGCTATATAGTTTTAGATTTTTTACTGTATAACTCTTCAATGCCTTTAAACTACATCCTGTATCTTTAAATCTGTCTCCAGTTAACTTATTTCTGACCTTGTTTCCAAAATATGAGACAATTCTCCGTAAGAGAGTATCTTGCCTATTCCGTCGCCAGCCAACGACACCGTCACAGTCCATCGAGACAAGTTTATCAATGAGCACAGGTATATCGCGTGGGTCGTTTTGCATATCCCCATCCATAGTTACTATTATTTCACCCTTAGCAGCTTTAAAGCCGGCATCAAAGCCAGCCGTTTGGCCCGCATTACGCTCAAAACTCAACACACGTAATTCGGCAAACCCTGAAGTGGAACGTAAGGAACGTTGGTTTTTGACCTGTGTGATTAGTTCAAGAGTCCTATCAGTAGAACCATCATTTATAAGGAGTATCTCATATGGCTTGCCATATGTATCAAGAACAGAAGTAACGGCCTCGCATAGTTGTATTATATTTTCCTCCTCATTATAGACAGGAATAACTACTGATATGTAAGGAGATTTATTATTCTTTTTATCTACCATTTTTTAATACTTGACCCTTCCATCAATGAACCTCATAGTGCGTGGCTCTTTCTCCATAAGGTAGCATACGTAGTAGTTAAGGACACGCCTCAGGTCTATTTTTATAGTTGATGAAATAGCTGTAGCGACGCCGCCATTTGAGAAATTGCCCAGATATTTTAATGCCCCTCTACGTGTCCATATTTTTGTGGGGTCGTTACCCTTACACCTGGAACAGAGAATACCTCCATGCCGTGCTGCAAATGAGACGACGCTTAGACTATCAGCTATCTTTTCCTGACATATACAGCAGTTTTCAACCCTCGGCATATAGCCGAGCATTCTTAGCGCCTTTGCCTCGAAGTTGAATATAACACTGTCTATATCTTTGCCACCTAAATCTGACAGAGAATTTATTATTAAGTCATATAAGCCGTTTATCCTCTGCCCGTCTGCAACGAGCTCATCTCCGAACTCTATAATATAACTCGCCGCACTAAATGTAGTTATATCCTCACATAGAGTTTGAAAGGATTTCTGTAGATTTGCTGATGTCAATATATCGAGGTTTCCCGGCTGTTTTTCTATGTAAACTATCTCATAAACAGTAAATAAGTCGATAGTGCCGCTAAAATTACTATCTTTTCGTTTAGAACCTTTTGCAATTACTGATATTTTGCCGAGGTCTTTTGTAAGAAAACGAATTATCTGACTTGTCTCGCTATAATCTATCTTCCTAAGTGGCAGTGCTTCTGTCTTTCTCTGCATCGTAGATGAAACCTCACCCGTTTACCTTAAACCACTCTTGTATAATATTAACTAAATTCTCATCTTTAGGAGGAACAAATTTTACCCACTCGTTGGAGATTTGGGCAAGCTGACAGACGGAAAAATCCTTTAATACCTTCAGCAGTGTTTCTTTATTGGTGTTAAGGAATGTTGCAAGAACAGATATGTCAAGTGTTTCACCACCTTTTCTACAATAATATTTTAGTAAACTATGATGTAGAGAAGAGCGTGTTAAATTCCTAAGGACATCCTTTGTAATTGCTCCATTTACATATTGCGATATTATGCTCTTATTTTTTGTTGATACTTCCAAGAACTCTATACCCATACCGATTGGTTGCCCACTTGCTATTTTTCCTTCATTAGACCACTTGACTACTCCAAGTACAGTAATGTTTTCTGGATAGCCAGGTGCAGCGAACTCCATCTCCAGATATGTCTCTAAAGGGAACGGCATAGATGTCTCAATGAATACGCCACCTGTGCTTATATTGCGAACGCTCGCCATCCTCTCTATGGTCGTATCTGATAGTTTCTTTTCTCTAATCTTAGCAACCCAATTTGTGCCAAGTCGTTTGAACCTTCTCTTCTCTATACCCATTATGTGCTTATATTCTTCAGGAATTTCTCAAATCTATCTAATCCCTTTATTATATTATCCATAGACGTAGAAAACGATAATCTTACGTATTCATCTGCACCAAAGGCAACTCCTGCTACAGTTGCTACGTTACTATGTTCCAGCAGACACTCCGAGAACGACATAGAATCGGAGATAGTTCTCCCATCAAGAGTTCTGCCAAAGAAGTCAGCAATGCGTATAAAGAAGTAAAATGCTCCTTCTGGCTTAATATAACTTATATTGCTTATCGACTTTATCCTATTTATAATATAGTTTCTGCGATTTTCGTATTCCTTTACCATTTTCCCTATAAAGGACTGCTCTCCATCCAAAGCAGCTACTGCCGCATATTGCGATATAGAGGATGGATTAGAAGTAGATTGGCTTTGTAACCTTGCCGCTACGTTTATTACATCTTTTGGTCCTACAGCATAACCTATTCTCCATCCTGTCATAGCATATGCCTTTGAAACGCCATTTATTACGATAGTTTTTTCTTTAATTTTATTGTTGATCGATGCAATACTTATGTGTCTCAAACCATCGTAGATTATTGACTCATATATCTCATCTGAAATTATGAATATGTCATAATCAGATAATACTTCCGCAATCGCCTCAAGCTCCTTTGCATAGTATACAGCGCCTGTTGGATTAGATGGAGAGTTTAATAGTATTGCCTTAGTTTTATTTGTTATATGTTTTTTAATAGCATTTGGCGTGAGTTTTAACCCATCTGACGTATGAGTTTGTAACATTACTGCTTTAGCACCAGATGCCTTTATTATTTCTGGATAGCTCGTCCAATAGGGAGCTGGGACTATGACTTCATCACCTTCATTGCAAATAGCTTGTATAATGTTGTATAGGGAGTGTTTAGCTCCACATGAAACCAGCACATCGGATGGTTTGTAATCAAGATTATTATCGCGTTTGAGCTTTCTTGCTATTGCCTCTCTAAGTTTGGCTATTCCAGATGACGCTGTATATTTTGTAAAGCCACTTTTTATTGCCAGGATGGCTTTATCTTTTATATGTTCAGGCGTATCGAAATCAGGTTCACCTGCCGTGAGAGATACTACATCCACACCTTGCTCTTTTAGACGAGCGGCTTTCTCTGTTACTGCAAATGTAGCAGATTCCTCAAGTTGTCCAATCCTATCTGATATCCTCATAGTGTTCTAACTTTACATTGTACACTTGCATCTTTCAAGTAATTATTGAGATAAGACATTTCTGACTCTATAATAGTGCGATATGGGAATTGAAGGCAAATCAAGAGTTGTGAGGATAATTGCGGCTTTTGTATTAGTATGTGTTATAGCAGTATCTCTATTCTTAGCTCTTTACACTTTTCGTAGTGTAACACCATTTGTAGAGGCAGTTCCTCAAGATATCGTATTTTATGTTGGCATAGCTGACCTTTCTTCATTTGTTAATGAATTTAATTCTACGTTGAAGTCGTCGGCACTTCATAACACAGGCATATCCTCAACGATTAATGAGATAAAAGATAAAATAGGCAGTATGACTGATGGCCAGTTAGCAATAGCGGGCAGATTTAGCGAGAATATGAATAATATTGACGTTCTTTATATAGTTAGGGTTAACCTTATAGAGGCAGTTTATTCAAGGTTGGATGAGACGTTAGGTGGTTTGTCGCAAGCAGTTGATGTCTATAGTGATATCACTATACGGAATATAAAGAGTAATAATTCTAATTTGAATTATGCATTTATAGGTAGGATCCTCATTCTATCAGAAAATATAAAGTTTGTTAGAGATTCTATATGGGCAATAAAAAATAGGAACTGTATAGAGCAGACCAGTACTTTTCAGCAGGTCTGTAAGAAACAAATGAAAGGTGTTATATCTTTCTGTTTCGTCAATCTTGATTTACTATCACGCTATAGGAGTGGGCAGGGAGGTACTTTGCAAAGGGGTCTGGGCTATATATCTGATTTATTGGGAGATTTTGATGCCGCAGGTTGCGATATAACTGTTGGGGGTGTTATCTCAATATATGGTGTCCTGTCATATAGACCTGCTGTTATTGACAAATACAAAACATATTATTCTAAAAGGAGAGGGATATATTACTCAAAGGGAATTAGTATTGAATCGCCGCCAATCTGTAAGTACCTCCCACCAGATATGTTTTGCGGTGTTACCTTCTGGACAGATATGCAAGATTTCTGGAGGCAATCTCTTGCTCAGCAGGATATAGAAACGCAGAAAAAGATAAAGGAAGAGCTTGCTCTGTTTAATAGAGATGTGTTAGACAAGAAAGACCTCGAGCGCGATTTGTTGCCTCTTTTAGGGCCCGAATGGGGTATAGCACTCGCAAAGGTTGATTACGAGCGATTTGGTATAAAGACAAAGTATCCAATACCCGCCTTAATTGTATTCATAGATCTGAAAGACAAATGGGCTGGAGATAAAATACGTGAGATGCTCAATTACTTTGTAGCTAATATAGGAAGGGAGGAAACGAAGCGTGGCGGGATGCCTCCGTTTACTATAACTGAGGAAAAGTATAAAGATGATGCAATAGGGTATAGGGAAGGTGCAATAATAAGGATAAAAATTAACGGTGATGAAGCAAATGCATTTGGCGACGCCATTTCTCCTGCTATTGTTATTTATAAAGATGCTATTATATTTTCTACATTCTATCCACTGCTTAAAGAGTATAACAATAAGAGTGTCCATAGTATAGGTATAGGAAGTGACTTAGCATTATTTGTAGATATGGTATCTTTTATTGCCGTTACAAGGGATATGAAAGAATATATAGCCCAGGCCATTGTAAATAATAGATTCCGCGCAGGAATAGAACCCGAGATAGAAAAGGAAATGTCAGCTAAATATGATAAGAGTAGGATAGAGGCAATAAAGAGTGAGATACGCAGAGGTATAAATCTATCACAGCTACCAGCCAATTCATCCCTTGAGAAGGAGGTGTCCTACAGATTCAGCAAATATCTATATGAGGAGAAGATACAACTTATACAAAAGAAGTTGGGGGATATTTCACAGACACAAAGGTATATGGATGAGATTGCATCTGCGAAAGATAGGATTGAACATCTTATTAACTGGATTGAACTAATAAATAAACTTAACGTGTGTGTAATGTTTGAGCAAGATAAAGCTGTATTTAGTGGGACAATTTTTGTCACGAAGTAGTTTTGGCTTGCCTTTTTATCGGGAACTAAATATCATCTAACAACGAAAAATTAGCGGGAAACCTAATCGCCCGGGTGGTGGAATTGGCAGACACGTACGTTTGAGGGGCGTATACCGTAAGGTGTGCGAGTTCGACTCTCGCCCCGGGCATATCTATAAGCAGTAGGTTTTCCTATATCTGCCGAAAAACTGTTGAAAACTGCTAAACTTACTGGTAGCATTACTTGTCTTTGGGGATGATTGGAATGAGAAACGTAACGCTGGTAGTATCATTATTAGTTATTGTGCTGTCTGCCTATGCAGATGATAAAAAAGAGGTCAGTAATGCGATGCAATGGCAGTATAAAGATGGCAGTTTTATAAATACTACTATGGCGGAGAATCTCTCTCCAGATGATTTCTATAAATATTGTGTAAAGCTTGATAAAGATGGTCTATATGATGACGCTGCTTCAGCGTTTACCCTTCTTCTTAATAATACTACAGATAGCAGGTTAAAAGAGCTTGCTCATTTTGGAGAAGCTAATTCTTTGTACAATGTCGGCGATTACTATGGTGCGTATGATGAATTTGATTCGTTTTTAGTAAAGTTTAGACAATCACCTAAGGTTAAAGATGCCATACGTAGGCAGATGGATTGTGGGGTGAACCTTGCGGAGAAAGGTTATAAGGAATCACTGCTTGGCCTCGCGCTGTGGAAGTCGTCCAAGACAGGCATAGAGAAGCTGAAATCCACCCTTGAACGTTATCCATACGAGGATTTCTCTGGTAAATATTATATGTGGTTAGCTGATTTTTATTACAAGAAAGACGAGGTAGATTCTGCGGCATTAGAGTATCAGTTTATAGCTGACAACTATTCAACTGGCGGTGTTGCTCCTGAGGCGATATTCAAGCTCGGTATATGTAACCTTCGTCGTTTTAACAGAGCAGATTACGATACTAAATTTCTTACTGATGCGAAGAAAAATTTCAAGCGGCTTATCGATTCGTTCCCATATCACAGTTTAACAGACAAGGCAAAGGATATTGTGAAAGATATAAATGAGCGCCTTGCAGAGAAGGAGTTCGTAATAGCAGAGTTCTATGTTAGGAAGGGTAAGAATACATCGGCTATGTTCTACTTACGCTCCCTATTAGCAAATTACAAGGATACGACGTGGGCAGAAAAGGCAGGTGGATTATTGGGAGAATTAGAAAAATAATGTCTCGTATTTCTGTGTTATTATTGCTGGTTGCTGTTGGTTGTGGATACAACGTCGGGGGATTATATGAGGTAAAGAGTGTTAGTGTTCCTATCTTTGAGAACTCTACACTTCGTAGGATGTATGAAATAGAGTTGACAGAGGTAGTTACACGGCATCTCCAGGCACAAGGGATTAAGGTTAATATGGTAGATACCGAATATGAGCTTTTAGGTGAGATTGCTGACTATGACAGGCCGAGTGCAGTGGAAACTAAAAGCGATCAGGTAATAGTTGGAACAGTTGTAATAAAGCTAAATGTAAAACTGAAAAACAAGAAAACTGGTGCCATAATGATGGAGGACTCAAAAACGGAAACAGCACAGGTTGTAGGCGCGAGAGGTGAGACAGAAGATGTTGTAAGAGAAGAGGTTTTCGATAGGTTAGCAAGATGGGTGGCAACGAGATTAGAGAGTAAGTGGTAAGGAGATATAAGGTATTATGAGAGATGATGAATTCAAAGACGAAGAAGGAAAGGTAACTAAATCTCAGAAAAAGCCACGAGGTCTTTTGGTGTTCTTAATAATAACAACTGTTATAGCACTTCTACTCTATGGAAGCAAAACGCTTACCACATCAGGTAAGGTATTTGATGTGCCGCACACTGAGTTTCTGCAGGTGAAGGCAGATGGTCACATAACAGAGTTATGGATAAATGGCTATGAAGTGGAAGGTCAACTTGTTCCAAATTATAAAATTGGTGAGAAAGAAGAGGCGGGAAAATATGAAAAGATAAGAACAGAGTTCCCAGATGCATATATTCGTGACATAGAGGGATTGAAGGAGATAGAAAAATATGTAGAGCCACAAAAGGTTCATCACAGCCCTCCAAATCCGCTTTTATATCAAGTTCTTATAAATCTGATACCTTGGCTGATTTTGATTATGCTTGTATGGTGGTTTTTCTCAAGGCAAGTGAGGTCTATGAGTGGTGACCCCCGCAGTTTACTGAATTTTGGCAGAAGCAGGGCACGGCTTATGGATAATAGTAAACGTAAAATAACATTTGATAATGTTGCTGGTATTGATGAGGCAAAAGATGAGGTTACAGAAATAATAGAATATCTAAAAGACCCAACAAAGTTTCAGAAACTTGGTGGCAGGATACCCAGAGGCGTGCTTTTGGTAGGCCCTCCAGGGACAGGTAAAACGTTGTTGGCGAAGGCGATAGCAGGCGAGGCAGACGTTCCATTCTTTAATATATGTGGCTCTGATTTTGTAGAGATGTTTGTCGGTGTAGGCGCTTCACGAGTCAGGGACTTATTTGAACAAGCAAAGAAAAATTCTCCCTGCATAGTATTCCTGGATGAAATAGATGCAGTTGGCAGACGTAGGGGCTCTGGCCTCGGCGGTGGGCACGATGAGAGAGAACAGACATTGAACGCCATCCTTGTAGAGATGGATGGCTTCGACACAGATACAGGCGTTATCGTTATGGCTGCAACAAACAGGCCTGATGTTTTGGATCCAGCTCTTCTCAGACCTGGCAGGTTTGATAGAGAGATAGTTATTGATATGCCCGATGTTAAGGGGCGAGAGGACATACTCAAGGTTCACGCCAAAAAGGTAAAGCTTGCGAATGATGCTGACTTGAAAGTAATAGCCAAGACAACGCCTATGTTCTCTGGTGCGGACTTAGAGGCGATTATAAATGAGTCGGCATTACTTGCAGTTATGAAGAAAAGAGACGCCATCGTACAGGAGGACTTGGAGGAGGCACGGGATAAAGTAAGGTGGGGCAGGGCTAAGAGGTCGCGCGTTATGGACGAAGAGGATAAAAAAGTTACTGCATATCACGAGAGCGGGCATACCCTCATAGCTGAACTTCTTCCGGAGGTAGAGCCACTCCACAAGGTTACTATAATACCGCGGGGCTTGGCTCTCGGTGCCACTATGACCCTACCCGAAAAGGATAGATACCATATGCAGAAAAAGTATCTCCTCGGCACTATCACAATGTTCTTCGGCGGCAGGGTAGCGGAGGAAACATTCTGTGGTGACATCTCCGCCGGCGCCCGCGACGATATCAAGAAAGCAACTGAACTTGCCCGTATGATGGTCTGCGAGTGGGGTATGTCAGAGGCGGTCGGGCTTGTAAATTATAGCGAGAATGAGGATACGATATTCCTCGGCAGAGAAATCACCCGCACCAGAAACCACAGCGAGAAAACCGCCGTAGAAATCGATGCTGAGGTCAGGAAAATCTTGGACACTTCTTACAATAGAGCTAAAGAGCTCATTCAGAACAACAAGGGCAAACTCGAGATGATTGCTAAGGCGCTTCTCAAATACGAGACCCTCTCCGGTGATGATGTGAAGAAGATTTTAGCAGGCGAGGATATCGACTCTATAAGGGCGGAGGCAAATGCTAAAGCGGTTGCGGCTGAAGAAAAAGAAAAAGAGCCAGAGAAAGTGGAAGGGCAGGAGAAAGTATGGAAGCCCTTCCCTAACGAAAAGCCGTTGACGGGTCCAGCGCAGGCGTAGTAGGACAGGTTAAAAACTTAAAGTGGAATGTGTAAAGTCGGATAGCCGAATATCTAATCTTGAACTCCGTCTGAACCCCCGCATTATATCCGCCTCCAATGGCTATTTCACCGCAAGGGAGATGGTGCGAGTCGGCTCTACGCCACGCGGCGTTCAGAAGATGCTCCCGAAGGCAAGGGCAATCTCCATAAAACTCGAGAACCTGTCGCGTGTAGAGTGTAATATACTAAAGCAATCTCTCCTCTCTTTAGGCGGTGATGCGGCTGTTCACAAGTTCGTCTTGACGGAGGAGGTCGAGCCGTCTAACGCCGTCCTCGTCGGGATGCAGGAACATTTCTCCGAACTCTGCAATCAGTTGATGGAGCAGCCGTGGGTATTGCCCCGCATCGCCCGCATCATCAGAGAGACAATAAAAAATTATAATAAGAGGGTATATAAAGTTCCTTATCGAGGCGGCGAACTCACGCTCGGCAGGACGACCCACATAATGGGTGTTCTGAACGTAACGCCCGACTCGTTTTCAGACGGCGGGAAATTCACAGACGTAAAGACCGCAGTCGAGTATGCACTAAAGATGGCGTCCTGCGGAGCGGACATCATAGATATCGGCGGACAGTCAACCCGCCCCGGCTCCAGACAAGTCAGCGTTAAGGAAGAATTGAAAAGGGTCATCCCAGTTCTCGATAAACTCTCAGGAAAAAAGTTGCTCATCTCCATAGATACGGCGAGGTCAGCGGTTGCGAGGGAGGCGCTCCGAGCAGGTGCGAAAATCGTGAACGATATCACGGGTTTGTGCGGAGACAGGAAGATGGCGGGGGTCGTCGCTAAATATAAGACACCCGTAATAATAATGCACATTCGCGGCACACCACAAACTATGCAGGAGAATCCGCAGTATGAGGACGTGATGTCGGAAATCGCACTCCACATAAGGGAGAGTATAAGGATAGCATTATCGGCAGGTGTCGCGCGGGAGCGGATAATCATAGACCCCGGCATCGGCTTCGGCAAACTGCCCGAGCATAATATAGAGATACTCAGGCGGCTCAGCGAATTAAAAAGTATAGGGTGTCCAATATTGGTGGGGACGTCGAGAAAGAGTTTCATCGGGCATTACT
>Ga0154762_1101_pt1 | contig 14413 bp, 12 predicted proteins | sample Rifle2008BG16ft_FD_105770 | JGI IMG/M metagenome (GOLD analysis project Ga0154762, IMG submission 105770) | Planctomycetes bacterium RBG_16_43_13
ATAGAGTTTGGAGTTGCGAGTTAAGAGTTGAGAGTTTAATCCCTCTTCAGCTATTATTTCATAATGTGGAAATACCCTTTTTATATGCCTGACTATAAACTCCTCCGACGCCCTGTCCATATCCGTTACTAAATTGCTTTTATTCCCTTTGAAATATATGGAGCGGTTGATGCGAAAATTCTTGAGTAGCAACCTCCCCGCCTTTACTGCGACCATCTGTGCCAATATCAATTCCTTTTTGTAATTCATAGAATTTAATATATAATATCGCCCTTAGTATGGCTACTAAAAATATACGTGCCGAACCGAGACAGCAATCTATGATTAACTGTAACTCCTACGTCGTCAAAAATGTTTCCTATGCGGATAACTGCCGCCTGATAACCCTCGCCGTTCCATATTACGATAAAATTTACGCAGGGCAGTTCGTCCACCTAAAAGTTGACGTCTCCGTTGACCCTATTCTCAGACGTCCCTTCAGTATATATGATGTGCGATATAACTCTGACGCCCTCACTAATATTGACTTGGGCTTCACAATCGTCGGCAGAGGAACTGATATATTGTCGAAGAAAACCCCTCTCGACAAAGTCGGCTTCCTCGGTCCGCTTGGCAACAGATTCACCATAAACAAAACCGCAGATGTCGCCGTCTTCGTCGCAGGCGGCATAGGCATAACTCCATTCTACTTTCTCACCAAACAATATAAGGAGGCGAAGACACAAACAAAGTTAGCCCTCCTCTTCGGTGCGAGAAATAAGGAAGAACTATATTATTTAGAGGAGTTCGAGGGGCTCGGCATAAATATCGAGGTGTCCACAGACGACGGTAGCTTTGGTAAAAAAGGATTCGTAACCCTGCTACTCGAAGATTACCTACGTAAGAACAAGAAAAAAAATATACAGATATACAGTTGCGGTCCTACGCCTATGATGAGGCACGTTGCAGAGATAGCGAAAAAAGAGGACGTCCCCTGCGAACTATCGCTCGAGAAACTAATGGGCTGTGCCCTCGGTGCCTGCGGCGCCTGCGTTACGAAAGTTGTAGGAAATAACGGCGATTTCAGATATTCTCGCATCTGTATAGAGGGACCGGTTTATAATGTAAATGTATTGACAAGTGATTTTTGAGGAAAGATGTCAAAATTTACCACCATCATCCTAAACGAGATGTCCGCAGTCCTCTCGCAGATTGACGAGAGAAACACGAGTAAGTTCGTTACAGAGATACGGAAGGCAAAACGTATCTACATAACAGGCGTCGGGCGGAGCGGGCTTGTAGTAAAAGCGTTCGGACAACGGCTGATGCATCTCGGCTTCGACGTCCATTTAGCAGACGAAATCACCGCCCCTGCCATTGCAAGAGGCGACATCCTCATCGCCTGTTCAGGCACGGGGACGACGATGCTCCCCCTCGAGATGGCGCGAAAGGCGGCAATCGCAAAGGCGCGGGTAGTATCACTCACTGCAACCCCGCACTCACCACTTGCAAAATACTCCAAACTCGTAATCACAATTCCCGCCCCGTTAGAGGGAGCAAAGGGCAAAGGGCAAAGGGCAAAGGGATTACAGAACCGCCAGCCCGCCCGCTCCCTCTTCGAGCAGGCACTATTTATCTACCTCGACTCCATCACACTCCAACTGATAGACGCCCTCCACATACGGCAGAGCAAGATAGAGAAGAGGCATACGAATCTGGAGTAACTTTTTCCTCTAAGATATGATAGTTACTGCAGATATTGCATATATAATAAAAAGAATGCTTAATAATGAAATAAGCAATGATGAAGTAGCAAATTGGGTATTAGATGTACTAGATGAAGTTCTCCTTAGTGATAATCTATTGACAGAAGCAAAAGAGATAGTAAAAGAGATTGGAATGTGTAATATGCCACAATTTGAGCTCACAGACGAGGAACTCAAAAAATTCCTAATACGATTAGGATACCCTGTATAAAATATGATTACTTACTAAAATAGCTCTCGATGAATGTCGTATCCACCTGCCCTTTTATATATTGCGTGTGGTCGAAGATGGCGAGGTGGAGCGGTATTGTGGTTGGAACGCCCTCGATGACGAATTCGGAGAGAGCCCTCTTCATAGCGGCGAGTGCCTCCCCACGCGTCTTTCTATGGACTATCAGTTTCCCTATCAGTGAATCGTAGAACGATGGTATCTCGTAGCCCGCGTAAATATGTGAATCGACCCTTATGCCTGGCCCGCCGGGTATGTAGCAACTCGTAATTTTGCCAGGGCAGGGCTTGAAGCCATCAGTCGGGTCCTCTGCATTTATCCTGCACTCTATGGCGGTGCCGTTTATATTTATATCCCTCTGCGAATATCTGAGCCGCTCGCCAGCCGCTATCCTTATCTGCTCCTTTACGAGGTCAACTCCTGTAACCATCTCCGTAACGGGATGCTCGACCTGTATGCGGGCGTTCATCTCGATGAAATAGAATTTCCCGCGCTCGTCCACGAGAAACTCCACCGTGCCTGCGTTGTCGTATTTCGCCGCTTTGGCGAATGATATTGCGGCGTTTCCCATATCTTTTCGCAGGGACGAGTTCATAATCGGCGAGGGCGACTCCTCTATCAATTTCTGATACCTTCTCTGTATGGTGCAGTCCCTCTCGCCCAAGTGGATTATATTTCCGTAGCGGTCAGCCAAAATCTGTATCTCTATGTGGCGAGCCTTATTTATATATTTCTCGAGATAGATTGCGGAATTCTTGAATGCCGCCCCTGCCTCTGATTGTGCAGAGAGGAAATTATTGACCAAACTAATATCGTTGTGTGCGATGCGCATCCCCCTGCCGCCGCCGCCTCCCGCTGCCTTCAGCATAACTGGATAGCCGAGACGACGAGCCACATCCAGCGCCTCCTTCTCATCCTTCAACACCGTGTCGCTACCCGGTATGAGTGGGATTTTCACCTTCTTGGCGAGTTCGCGGGCGTTGACCTTATCCCCCACCGCCTTCTGTGCCTCAGGATTCGGACCTATGAAGACAATATTACAACTGCGGCAGACCTCTGCGAAGTGTGAATTCTCCGATAGGAAGCCGTAGCCGGGGTGAATCGCATCAACATCCGTTATCTCCGCCGCACTTATTATGCGCGATATGTCGAGGTAACTCTTCGCCGCCTGTGCAGGACCTATGCACACACTGTAGTCGGCAAGTTTGAGATACATAGCGTTCTTATCCGCCTCTGAATATACTACGACGGTCTCGATGCCGAGCTCTTTACAAGCACGGATTACACGGAGGGCGATTTCGCCCCTATTTGCTATTAAAACACGAGAGAACATTTTATCTTTCTACCTTTCAAAGAACCTACTTTTTCTCTATAAGAAACAGCGTCTCACCGAACTCTACCGCCTGACCGTTCTTGACGAGTATCTCTTTGACTATCCCTTTCATCTCTGCCTTTATCTCGTTCATAACCTTCATCGCCTCTACGATACATAGGACTTTTTCCGGCTTCACCTCGTCTCCGACATTCACAAACGGGTCGGCATCCGGCTTAGGCGACCTGTAGAATGTGCCTACGAGGGGTGCCTTAAACTCTACTATATTCTCGTCTTTCTTCTTCACCTCCCCTTCTGCCGGTGTCGGCGATACTGCGGTCGGCATAGGTATCATAACGGGCGCTCTTTCTACCACTTTCTCTTGCTTACGCAGTTTGAACCTCTTGCCATTCGCCTCATACTCCATCTCTACGAGGTCGTTCTCCTCCATAAACGCAAGTAGTTTCTTTACCTCTTCTAAATCCATATAATCTCCTTAATTCAAAATTACAAAGTCCAAATGTCAAATCAATGACAAAGAACAAATGTCAAACAAACCATATCTTTTGTCCAATATACAATACTAATTAGTGGTTATGCCCTTCCTCCTCTATTTCTTTCTCCTCCTTATATATACCCGCACCTATCGCCGCAGGGAGGAAGGGTGATATTTTGAAGACAATGTTATCATTCTGCCGTTTCGCATAGTAGCTTTTTTCACTTATCTGTCTGATGAGGAGCGTATCCTCTACACGTTTCTTCGCCCCGCCTGCATCGACCTCTATCTCTGTGGTAATCTTTATATGCGGTTTGTTGAGTTTATACCTATTTACGAGTTCAGGGGTGCGACCTATAAATGATGTAACCCTCACTAACGAAAGCTCGGAGACAATTCTGTTAATTTTTTCTTCGTCTATCTCTTTATTCTTATTGCCCACTGCAGTCCATTTCCCTGTAGCATCATCAAGTTTGCAACTGTAGCTATCCTCTGCCTCCTTTCCACTCACCGTTTCATATACCAGTTCGACTGAGATTCTCTTTATGCTCGTAGGCGGGATTGACATTATGACGTCATCTGCGAAGTTCAGCTCGCTGAGGAGGAGTACGTCGTAGTGGCGACGTTGTATCTGATATACCTGGCTCTCCCAGTCCTTTTTCATATATGCATCACCCAAGTCAGCCAATATGCTGAAGAGATATGATTTCGTAAATGTGCCGCCCTTGCCATCTTTCAACGTAACCGTAACTGTTGCCTTCGGCTCTTTTAAGCCATAAGTTGCCAGGTCCTGCGGCTCCTTCTCCAGAAATGCCGAGACACGAATATCGAGCAACTTTGTTACAAACTGCTCTACCTTGTTCTCGCTTATCTTTATTCCTTCGGGCTTTTTGAGTGTCCATTTCTGCTCTTTGACCTTCTGCTTCTCTTTCTTACCATCTTTTTCGACCTCTTTCTCTACCTCGACTTCTATTCTCTCTATGATTGTCTCTCCAACAGATGTCTTTACTGCTATGATTTGGATATCGTCGCGCTTGATGTCAAATACTATTGTAGAGCGGAGGTCGTCTCTCCCTTTTTTAAGTGCATTGAACTTATTGGCATCTACGACTGCAACCTCACTCATTGTCGGATTGAATGCATACGTCTTATCACTATTAGCAGGGGCGGTGCCGAATTGTATCTCGTATGGCTTGTCGTTATCTTTCTCGAAGATTTGAATCTTATTCTTTGGGATGTCTAATCCGAACTCTTTGAGGTCATCCTTTTTTGCTACGAAATCCTCAGCAGTCAAATCCTTCACGCCTGATATGAGGGCATTGACTTGGCTATCCTCCAAACGTTCTGTATAAGGTTTTTCTAAATACCAGCCGTCGTCTCGGCGGGCGACCTCCGACTCCTCCTGCACATATTGCAACTTACCACCCACCTCTTTAGAGAAACGTTCCCACATCCTTATCTTTGTAATCTTATACGGCTCATATTCGATTATATGCTTATTGCGGAGGGCGTTTATGTCCTTATTAAATTTGCCGAATGCATCCTTCGAGACAACGTATATATTCTCATCACCCTCGAGTTGGAGGTAGCATGTCTCTTTTTCTATACCTGACTCCTTCCCAAACTTTATTTTGTATTCCTTGCCATCTGAATATATTGAGACGGTGCATTTCGGCTTATCCAGTCCGTAGTCGGCTAAATTCAGCGTCTTCGCCGCTTCTTTTTTGACTACATTAAGTTTGTCCAGATTTTTAGCAGTGGATACTATGTCTATCATAACATACTCCTCTGCCCTTGCCTGTATCGGCTTTGTTATGAACCATACGTCCTTACCCTTTTCATCTCTCTTTTCGAGGGTGATTTCACTGTCGTTGCGTCTCAACTCCATCTTGCTGATATTCTTTATACTATCAGGGTTGATGACTTTACGTTGCCATTTCTCCGTATCATCCGTAGGTCTCAACTTCGGTTCAACGAATAGGAAAAACCCGCCGAGCAGTAATCCTATAACCGCAAGTATTATAGTGGTTTTGTAACTCATAGATATGCTACCTCCTTATGATTACTTTCTTCTCATAATCCAGGCAACGATACCGAGGACTATACCTATGGACGGAAACACAACTATACTGAGCCAGAATATTTTATCCAATTGTGTTTTGTCGAGGACGAGCGGCGTCGCCTTAAACTCTTTAGGCGGAATGGCTATCTCGTTCTCCCTCTCTAAAAGCCACTTGAGGCAATTGCTAACATAATTAATATCAATAATGGAGCCCAAAACAACGAGCCGTGCCGCGCCTTTTTTACCTTTATCCTTTTCGTCGCTGACATCTATCTGAACAGCTACACCTAAAGAGATTGGACCTTTTCTATCTATACCAGGGTCAAACTGCGGTCTCTTTTTCGTATCATACAAGAAACTTATGTCACTTTCAGCATAGCCATTGTCCAGCCACATCAGAGATGCCGCTCTGACCTTCTCATCCCCTTTTATAGTAGAGGATGGTTCAACCTCACAGCAAAGTGGTAGGACAAGGTCTCTATCGCCAAGCTTAGAATTTATAGGATGTGCTTCATTATACCTTTCCGGTATTATGTAACCGGGCATCTGCACAAAGGATTTCTCTGCTAACACTACATTATTCTCATAGTGGACGCCCCACACCTCGAGAAAATCCTCCATCCCACACTTCCTATCAGGGAAGAGCGTAACGAAGAATCGCCCGCCTCTTTTCAAATACTCATCCAAGGCGCGTTTCTCATCCTGAGTAACCTCTGCACCCGGCGCCACCATTATGAGTGCCGCACAGTCATCCGGCACCTTTTTCGTCTGTGTCAACTTTATACTTTCTACCTGATACCCATCACGGGCGAGAAGGTGCGTATATTGGGATATAACATTCTCCTGCTCATTATGCCCTACTGCTATATATATCTTAACCTCCTCAAACGCTACCTGTTTTATCGTAGAGGTGAATGCACTCTCGGCACTGAATGTCTTTATGGCACCTGTCCTATCGGCAATATATACGCTCTCAATATTTACCGTCTTCCACTTCTCACCGCATACGAATATTATATCATTCGCATTAACCGATATATTTTTAAGCCGCCGCAGGACCTCTTTATTGGATTCTGTTAGCTCCTCTATGTTTAGACGGCTATTATAGACCTTATACTCATCCAGTAAATCCCTCGCCTTCTGCCACGCATTAACCATATCCTCACGAGTAAATTGCGGGATTAGAAATGGATAAACATATACCGTTACATCCTTATTCAGCCGACCCAATACATTCTTCGTCTCATCAGACACTGCATACAGTTTCTCTGAGGTAATGTCCTTCCTTATATAATATTTTGCGGCAACATTATTGACGCCTACTATTATGGCAAGAAGTATAGCAGTCATAATAATAGTATTCGTCCATGCGAGGAGACGTTTCCCGCTACTCCAGGACTTGCCTGTCTCCTTTGAAGCGATTGCCTCGTCTATCCTTGTCTTCTCATCCATAAAAACTACCTCCACCTCCTGCTTTCAACCACCCTCACCGTCAGGAATAGAAACAACACAACGAGCGAGAGCAGATATACGATATCATAGCTATAGACCACACCCTTCACTAATGCCGACATATGCCTTTCAATATTCACATAGCCCAATAGTTTTCTCCAGATGGACTCCTTATCCTGTATGCTGTTGGCAAGTATATCTGTAATAAGTAAAAATATAGAAATTATCAGGGTTATTATTCCTGCGGATATCTGGTTACTGCACATACTCGAGATGAATAGCCCAAGCGAGAAGAGCGTCATAGCAAGCAGTATTAGTGCCAAATATCCCCCTACAACCTCACCGTTGTCCAATGTCGCATAACTTGAGAGCGTTACGAGATATAGAAGGGACGGGATGAGTAACAAGATATAGAATGAGACCGCCGCAAGGAACTTCGCAAATACTATCTGGAAGTCCGTTATAGGTGCTGTCATAAGTGTCTCAAACGTTCCCCTATTTTTCTCCTCCGCTAAAAGCCGCATAGTTATGAGAGGCATCATAAAAATGGTCAAGGACAACATTGCACTTGTCGCACTCTGATACGAGGCGGGGAGACCATTTGCTATAGCACCATATACACCCGCATAGAAGAAATAGCCAGTGAAGAGCATATACACCGTTATTATGATATATGCCATCGGCGAGATGAAATATACGCCGACTTCCCTTTTTACGAGCGTAAGTAAAGTTGCCATTTTAATCTTTAATCTTTCCCCACTCCTGTCAACTCCACAAATGCATCCTCAAGGGACGCTTTCTCAAATGCGAGCTCCCTCACTGCCCAATTATTCTTAACTGCGAGGTCATATATCCCCTCCCGCACGTCCACGCCGTCTTTCGTCTCTATCCTCAACCGTGTAAAGCCATCACCAGAATCGCCACCATATAAACTTACACGTTCTACACTTTCCAATCCTCCTATCTTATCCTTTGCAGTATCGCCATCACACTTCACCTCCAGACGAACACGCCCTACGCCCTTTGTAACCTGTCTCACTATCTCGTTCTGCGTCCCGGATGCCACAATGCCTCCCTTATTTATAATCATTACCCTGTTACACATAATCTCCACTTCTGAGAGGATGTGAGTAGAGAGTATGACGGTGTGTTTCTTGCCGAGTTCTTTTATGAGCCCTCGCACCTGCCTTATTTGATTAGGGTCGAGACCGATAGTCGGTTCATCTAATATCACTATCTCGGGATTATGAACTATGGCATCCGCAAGCCCAACCCGTTGACGATAGCCCTTAGAGAGATGACCTATGATGCGGCTTCGCACATCAGTTAGACCACATCTTTCTAAAGCATCACCTACCCTTTTCTTTCGCTCGGATGATGGCACTTGCTTTATCTTCGCCCTAAAGTTTATATATTCGCCTACCCGCATCTCGGTGTAGAGCGGATTATTTTCGGGCAGGTAGCCAACCCGTCTCCTCACCTCCAGCGACTGCCTCACTACATCAAAACCCGCCACCCGCGCCATTCCAGAGGTTGGGGGGACAAAGCAGGTGAGCATCCGCATCGTCGTCGTCTTCCCCGCACCATTCGGACCGAGGAAGCCGACTATCTCGCCCCGCTCGACCGTGAAGCTGACATCATCCACAGCCACTACGCCGGGATACGTTTTCGTTAAGTTCTTAACTTCTATCATAGCATTTTACACGTTTATTATAAGACGTTGGTTTGAACTATTATCTGTTATGTATTAAGGCGAAAAGTATACCGATTTGGTGGGGTGAAGTCAAGAAGATGCATAAGTTACCACCATCCACTTCTTACACAAATACCAGTGCCCCACCACCTACCCATCACTCTACCTGGAATTCTATCGGCTTGGTAGAGGCAGATTTATCCGGACTGTAGTATTCGTAGACAGTAGAAGAAGGGGCTTTTGCCTTAATGGGATATCGCGCCTTTAGACGATAATCCATTTTTACATCCTTCCCCCGCTCCAAAGCACCAATATAGAGGGTGATTTGCCTCCCTGTAATAGCATATTTATCAATTATGTGGTCCGATACCAACCGCTCCAAATCCGCCGCCTCGACGCTAAAGCCGGGAGGAATGCCAAGGTCAGCAATCACCATAAACGTCGGCATCGCCTCGTTATAGCGAATCCTAACAGATGCTGTAACCGTATCATCCGTCCTAAGTTTCGTCTTATTGTAGCTAACATCTATCGTCAGTGGTGGCGACTTCTCCGACAGCTCCGATAACTCACTCCACGGAATGTAATAACGTCCAACGATTTGATATGCGACATTAACCTCGCCCTCCATCTCTAAACGCACCTCATTCTCGCCCTCCCGCAGGTAGGCACTAATGTTAATCTGTTGCATTGCATCGCTATTTTTCTCTGTAAACTCCTCAAAGCCGCTCTCGACCTTGATGCCGTTTATGTAGGACGTTACGATTCCCTTATTCTTAGCACTTGAGAAACTCTTTGCCGCCTCTAAAAGTGTCTTGATGCACAGAAGCGTTGCCTGTGTCGAATGCCAGCCACCATAACTATCTTTAGCACGTGTAATATAGTGTAGCGACTTCTCTACCAACGACGGCTCGTATCTTGCCTTAATGAATGCGTAGGTTGCAAGTGCTGTCGCCTCCAAGTCAGCACTCTCCCCACTCGAATAGGTTACACCTTGAATAGTTGTATCCCAATAGGATACCTTTTCCTTCTCGCTAATTCGGATGCCACCTTTGAGTTTAGCCAAGATATCACTACAAGCAGGGGAATTACCACCATAATAAGCAATCAGGGCGTTGGCACAGAGGGCTTGGACATAGGGGTCCTTCGCTTCAGAGAGATGTCTCTTTATATAATTTATAGCTCCACCGACTGCAGAGTCCCTGTAGCCCGCTTCAGCTAATGCCCACGTTACATAAGCGGTTACGGGAAGCCGTCCATTCGAGGAGAGCTGGCGCCACGTGTGCATATCTCTGTCCAATGACCACGAGCCATCACTATTTTGCTTAGAACGCAGAAATCCATACGCACGGTCTATAACCCCGCTGTCTATCTCATATACCTTTTTCATATCGCTGAGGAGTAAGATACCATAAGCAGAGAGGATAACCTTGGCAGGTGGCTGACCATACCAATCGAAACCACCCGTCCCACTAACCTCAAACGTTAGGAGCCGCTGATAACTTACGTTAATCTTCTGCTCTATCTCCATCTGTTTTTCAGGGGTCAACTGACCCGTCTCCTTCAGATAGCCCATCACGAGCACATTCGGATAGGCAATCGAGGATGTCTGCTCAAATCAGCCATAAGGGAGGCGGACCAAACCCTCTAACCCTTGAACGACCTCACTAAAGCGACCGGGATAGAGACGGACAAGTAGCACGGATGCATTGTCAATGGCATTTTTAGGTATGCTAACTCTGTGGATGCATTCCTTATCCAGACGGTCGCTGATGTTGATTTCGTATTCCCTGCCATTGGGCAGGACCTGAATCTGCCTTCGGATGGCATCTTTCAAACCCTCCGACCCCGCCGCATAGACAGTAAGGGTATGTAGCCCTACTTCTTTTACGCGGATACGGAAGTAGCGAACGCCGATGTCGGAAGCACCTAAGGTAAGCTCCTTTGTATCGCTTGCCTCAAGTAGTTCAAACCAATTCCCCCTCTCAAACTGGAGTGCTATTGTCTGGTTTTTTTTGAGGTAGTTGTATATAGCAATCGGGATAGAAACCTCATCCTGTTGCATAAGAGTTACCGGCAGGTCGAGGTCGATGAAGAAATCCTGAAATACATTGATACCGCGCTCGTGTGAGCCGAGCCGACCATCACGCGAGACCGCTTGGCTGACCATACGCCACGTGGTAATCGAGTCCGCCGGCTTATCTATTATTAGGGACGCCCGACCCCACTTGTCTGTAATCAACTCCGGTTGCCAGAGCAGTGCCTCAGGAAAATATTGACGCAGGCGGAAGGACGTCTTATCCTGAAGGGCTGAACGGGGGGATGAATCATCAGAAGAACTTTTTTTCGAACGAACATCACTGGTCGAGGCAAAATCAGAGGGGGCCTCTGCTGAAGGGAAAAACGTACTACTATCACCCCCGATGTTGGACAGCTTCTCACGCCGACCACTCGCAATAGCAGTTGGGCTTGTTAGCATTATTTTTTCGTAGCTTATTCTGGACCGAGAAATACCAGGCATAAGAAACATGAACATGCAAATAAGCACTAGCACGGAGATTACTCCCAAACGAGACAGATAATAGAGGCGACGGCTTCGGCTTCGGAGCCAGGTAATCCCCCAGAAAAATAGAACCATTATCCCACCCCCCGCTCCAATCGTAGCAAGGAGTGCTAATGAGGGCCATATATCGTCCCGAAAGCTCAAGTCCATATCATAGATGAAATGGAGAATTAGATATATCTCTAAAATTGCAACGGGTGGAAATAATGACCATATCGTTATGCGAATCCAGTCCCTCTTGAAGGCACGGAAGCAGAGTTTATAGAGCCAGATACAGAAAACCACCAATGCAATAACAATAGGAATAGCTACAAAAATGAGAGCCGCTATAGGGACGATAGAAATGGCAATTTCTATAATGGTATCATTAAACTCTTTTATCTCCTGCCTGAGTTTTCTCTCCGCATCCGCAGAATTAACCCGTCCGAGTGGATTTACTGTCTCCGATTTCGCTGCTACAGCTACGAGCACCTCCGGTGATATTGTCTGGGGAGGCGGTGTGATTAGGACTTCCGGTGTGGGGCATCCTTTGATTTGGTAACGTGGCTTGAGGAGGTCTTCTTCCAGTGCGAAGTAGACCTTCTCCAATCCTGCCCGATTTTCCTGAAGGGCATAGACCGCCTCATCTACTGCAGTTATGCCCAGCGCCGACTGGGTAGGCCGCCCCCGCTCATCAACCACTTCAAAGTTGATTTTAATCTGCTCACCCGGCTTATATTGTTTCTTATCGAGCGTTGGGCGAATTGTAAGATTTTGCGGTAGGTCAACAAATATGATGCGTGAGTCGCGTGCTATATTCCCATCCGAGCGAATTTTATAGGCATTGAGTTGAAATATCCCAAACAAGTCAACGGGGACGTCGAACAAAAGTTCACCCCTCCCATCCTTGATAGGGAGTGTCTTGGTCAGGATGGTCTGCCCACTCTTTACGATGTCGAGATATACTGTGCCAGACGGATAGCCGGAAACGACTACTATGGACATCGTTTCACCCCCTTTATATGAGACCTTATCAGTACGTAGGACGAAGTCGTTGGCAGAAATAACAAAGTTTAATTTACCGGAAGCACGATTCCCCATCTTGTCTCTGACTGTATAATTTAGCAGTTTATTATCGACCTTCAGTTTTATACGCGCTATGCCGTTTTCACCTGTTTGTAGTTTTGCACCGTTACTGAGGGTAATTTCCGTTTGAGCCGGTGAGCCGTCAGGATATGCGGTAACGAAATAGATTACATTTTCTATATTATAGACCACCGCACCGCCCTCCGGAATGGCACTGAGTTTAAGTATATCCTGCGAGACCGTAACACTATGGACCTTTTTCTCCCTATGCTCTGCGTTATCTGCTACCTCAACGGTCAGTGATAGTATAGCGTCGCCCTTCGCAAGTTCTGTCCCGAAGAATTTCTTGGGAAGCACCGTCTCGAAAGTTGCTACGCCGTTCTCATCCAACGTCTCTTTCAGTTTTTCTACAGGTGTCCATTTATCGACTAAATAAGCCGCAAGGGTAATTTCTACTCCTCCTTTACTTACGGGCTTGCCAAAGAAATACTCCGCCTTTATGCTCCCTTTAATCCTTTCACCCGGCTGATAGAACGTTTTGTCGGTAGTAACATCAAGGCGGAACTTTGGCAGGACGTAACGTTTTACATCTACTACCTTTTCTGACTTTATGCCCTCAATCGTTGCCGTGAGGCGATAATACCCCAAGTTTATTTCATCTGCGAGCTGGAAGTCGCAGGAGGCAATTCCAAACTCAGATGTCTCGACCTCCTTCTTATAGACCTTATTTCCTTTAGGGTCTTCGACCTCGAAAAGCGCCGTTCTTTTCTGCAGGGGCGTGAGGTTGAAGTTAGTCAGTGAGAGTAGCCGCATATGAATTACCTGATTGGGCTGGTAGATTGGCTTATCAGTGGTGAGCAAAATCTTGAAGTCACGTTTGACAGTTACAGCATTGTTAATTGTATATGAGCCGACAGAGGTAACGAGACGATACTCGCCCGGCAGAAGGTCTGGCAATGTAAAATTGCAGTTGACCACGCCATCTGTGTCTGCATCAAACTTTCCCAACGGATACGTCTCACCTTCTTTAGAACGTATCTCAAGTGAAGTCCTCTTAATAGGAACTCCCTTCCCAGTCGGGTCTTTCACTAATAGACGTACTGACGAATTCCCTTTGCTTTGAAAGGTAGTTTGTCCATATAGGATGATGTCATACTTGGCAACGCTTTGTGAATTGATGTATATGACTACACCTACGAAAATAAGCAAGAGGGCGGCGGATAACAAACCTGCATACTTTAATACCTTTCGCAAGGACGGCTTGCGTTGGACAGGAAGTAACGCAATCACTCTTTGAACGAGGTCTGAAGAGGGTTTAGAGAGTTGTAACGTCCGACGCACCAATTCATCGTTCTTCTGCCATAAAGTTAGTCGCTTCGCACAAGAGGCACAGGTATGAAGATGGGTTTCCACCTCCAGACGCTCTTCTTTTGAGAGCTCGTTGTCGAGGTAATAGGATAATGTGGTAATATCTTCGCACTTCATAGTACATCCTCCTTCTGCAATTTTACTTTTTCTTCTAAATTACGTCGTATACGACAAAGTTTTTCGCCGGTTGCAGTTACTGTCATATTCAGGGTATCTGCAATCTCTTTATAAGATAACTCCTCGATATAACGTAGGACTATAATCTCCCGCTCATCAGGTCTTAACTCTTGTAGTGCTTTCTGGACATACTCTTGCCTCTCCTGCTCTTCTACATTATCCTGTCCTACTGTGGACATACTTGGCATTTCAGCGAAAGGAGAGACATTACTTTGCGGTTGTTCTTTTTTCTTCCGACACCAATCGATAGCTGT
>Ga0154762_1087_pt1 | contig 13857 bp, 15 predicted proteins | sample Rifle2008BG16ft_FD_105770 | JGI IMG/M metagenome (GOLD analysis project Ga0154762, IMG submission 105770) | Planctomycetes bacterium RBG_16_43_13
ACCTTAAAAGCTGGGCATAGCCCGTTCGTTTAATAGATTTTGCAATGTTCTACGTAGAACATAAGAGATCTGTTCTTTATATAGTGCGTCTACCTCGGCGTACGCGTCTATTTCGCCGAAATCGGCATGCATATCTTTAGCCGTTCCGTAAGCTATCATCGGTCCCCATTCATCTAGAAGCGGGCGATCGGTCGCATTGACAAATAGGGCTGCGTTCGCGCCAAGCGCGGTAGTCACCAAGGTGTTGGAATATGCCTTAACCTGGAATCTGTAAGCCTGGTCAGGAACAGGAAAGAAGGTAAACTGGTTGTTATAATTCAATATGGCGACGGGAGTTCCCGCGATAAATTGGGAATAGGAAAAATAGACATTCGCGCCATCAAGAGGGGCTGTCGCAAAAGTCGCATTGATCGCACCTGTGGACAGGTTCAGGGTGGCGTTGCCTCCTGCCGATCCGACAATAGCGATATTGGCGGTTGTATAGGCCGTAGAAACGTCTTGGAACGTCTCCACGCCATCATTAACTATTGCCGTGGCTGGAAGGATGGGAAAGCCTGCCGCCGTTCCTGAGAAAGCCACAGTGGCTCCATCGCCAACGCCTAAAGTTTGCCTAGATATCGTCTGCGGATTTTGATTGTAGAAGGGATAATAATCTTGATACCAGTCGATTTTTATGCGGTCAATGGTTGCCGGGGCTTCAAAGTTTACATAGCCCGAAGGTTGCGTGTAGGATGGTTGATTCGCTATGGTAATGAGTTCGTAGAAGGAGTGGAATCTTTCGAGCTTGGCCTCAGCCGGAAAGGTGTATTGGAAATATTTGTTAATATATTCGTCCAGCTGCTCATTGGTGATATCTTCAGAGGAGTATCTCCCCGAGACCTGCCGAACCTTTTGCCTAATTTCCGCTAGCGACCAATTTGACATTGTTTAGCCCTCGTAAACTTCACGCATTTGGAAGCGTTGATTAACACCCATTCTAGATTTTATCATAGAACCTGTGCCGTCAGGCATCCATTTCCATATAGGGGTGGATCTTGATTCTATATGTCGTGCGATAAACCGCGGCAATTTATACCGTCCGCCATGCAAAAGGGTGAACGTGTATCTATTTTTACTATTGCCATAGGGGAAAGTATGAGGAACGCCCGGTTCTTCGAGGTTCATGAATTCATAAGTTACTGTTTGCCTCAAGTATTTTTCTTCTTTTTCATCTATTTTTTTACTTGGATTTTCCATGTTTATAATCGGTAGTTTCTCCATCTTTTTTGGATCGACTAGTTCAACATGTCTTTGCGTTTGCATTTCCATTATCTTTTTTCCTTTAAAAAAGAGGGGCCCGAAAGCCCCTCGCATGATTAATCTACAGGGTTGTCGCCTTTGACAATGGCTACCATCGCGGCAGATGCTGCCCCGACAGAACCGGTGCCGATGGTCACGCCCTGAATGGCGTAGTTCTCTGTAGGAATTTCATCCCCAGCAGTATCAGTTACACGTTTTACAATACCGCCGGATACGTAGACGCTATAGGCGCTAGTATTGATGTCGGTTGTAATCGTTGTAGCTGTAACAGAGGCGACGACATAACTCCTATTAAGAGAAGTTGCCGTATTGTCGTCTGCAACACCAGAAACGGAGATTGTGTCGCCGGCGACAACGCCGCATTGTGCGATGTTGCTAGCGGTTATCACGCCTGGGTTCGCGTTAGTAAAGCCGGTAATTGCAGGCCCATAAAGGGTGCTTTGCGCCAATGGCGTCATACCGTTGGCAGCTGTTATAGCTCCGGAGTCTACGTCTAAGTAGTAACCGTCACCCATACCGTCAATCCAGTAAAATGAACCGCCGTTAGTGACGTCAACTGTGGTAACTTCCACCGGCTGAAATCCGCAATCAAGATTGCGGGCGACAGCTGGGTCTGGGTTAGTCCAGTTAAAGATCTTGATCTGTGCCATATATGCCTCCTTATGAGTGGGTTGCGAGTAGGTTGTTCATGAACGCGTCGTTCAGGATTCTCGCGACGAAGGGATGTTGCCACCCAACGCTTCCCCTTTGATGCAGCGGGTCAGCAGATCCACCCGAACCTAGCGGTTCAACATAGAATTCCCCTGTGTTAGACCCGAGCCGTACAACAGCGTAAGCCTCTTGACCGAGGATGATGCAGTTGTAAACAGCAGGGGTCGCGCTTGTCACGCTTCCGACAGATGTATACATCCATCGTACGTTTCTTGTAGCTCCCCATTCTTCATCCAAGACTGTTTGGCTACCGGCATAGTTAGCCGCATTGACAAAGGTTGAAACAGCTTCTAGATCATCTAACAAAGCTGTGTCGATGATCCCCCAGAATGCTGGGCGAACTGGCTGAGTGGCAATCTTTGTGGAACCGGAAACGACTTTAGAAATCATTTTAGCGTCGTTATTCAAAAGAGTTTGAACAGCGCCAAAAATATCATCTGAGGTCAATTCCGTTGGTGTGTTTCCATTTAATCCATTAGAGCATTGGGTAACACTAGTGGTGGAGGCGAGCACGTCGCGGGCAATCTCGTCGACAGTTTGCCCAAAGTTTTGAGCAAGTAGCCGGGAAGATTCGTTAAGCACCTTATCCTCGACGGTTAACGCAACTTGGTTTGTAAAGAGTACAAAGTTCTTTTTGTTACTACCCTTTAAAGGGTGGACGGTCATTTCTGCCGCCTCCGCATGTTGCCATGCGGTTCGGACTATATCTTCAGGCAATTGCCTGGTTACTTCTTTTGTTTTCCCAGAAACTAGAATGAGACTTACCAGAACACTTACGGCTGCAATGAACAGTTTTTTTGCCGGGTCTTTTTTCAAATGTTTTATCACATTGAATACATTTTGAAACCCTTTGCTTAGCGAGTGTATCATAATGAAACCTATGCTCCTGTCTTAATATTTTTTGATTACACTCTTTACAGTTTTTAGCAATTGAATGAGTATTTGCGATAAAAGATTTAGAGCATATTTCACATGACATTTCGTGTTCTTCTCTATATTTTTCATCGTTTTCGTAAAATAGTGGATCAATTTTTCGCCGCATGCATTGAGGTGCAAATGGTGCGACAATATTCAAAAATTTTTCCCTGTCTTTACGTCTTAGACGCATCCAATAGTAAGTTTTATCTTTGATATTTTTTTTGACAGTTCTAAATGTTACACCAAATCTCTTGTGTACCATCCGACAAAGAAGCTCATTTTCAATTTTGTTAAAATTATGTGAGCAAATATATGGATTTCTCCAACCCATTTCACCCGCTAAAGTGCCATCATCAAAATACCAAAGTGCTAGCCCAAGAGGTGTTAAACATTTCAATACATGTTCATCCACGGTCTTTCGGCCTTGATAATACATGTGATCATAGATACTATTATAGAAAGGATGTGAACGAGTTCGAGCAGATACTTGCGGATAAATTTTATCATCAAGTTTCTGATCATATTCTTTAACTGTTACTTCTGTTAAATATCGCAACATATTAACTTTCATATTTAAGTATTCTTCATCAGCTTTCTTATGAGACAGCTGAAGATGACATGTAATTTTTCTGGTTGGCGTCGGTATGCAAGCGTCTCCTAAGAGTGTGCCTATCACCGCGCCTTTAAACTCTAGTTTGTTGTTAAACATAGTCTCTACACCTTCCTTTACGGCTTGGCTCGGGATTGTCCTTTTCGGAGTTTCCCCGAATTCAGTAACATTTTACTACGGCAACATTTATGCAGCAATTGCTTCTTTACCGTAAAAATCTACACGGGCCTTGATATCGGTAGCCGATAAAAGAGCTCCGGGGGGGGTTATGCCGTCCTGTAGTGGCACTGGCACAGTTGCTAGTCGTGCATAGCGTCTGAAAACGATGGTGTCGCCCATCTTTTCAGGTAAAATTCGGTTTTGTGCGAATTTCGTATGCACGAGCATAGGATAGGCAGTCATTAGCAGCAGGCGGTCGTAGTATTCACGGACTGCCGGCGATAGGACTGCGGTTGTGGTCATATTGGCCATGGATTAACTCCTAGTAATAACCCAAGTTTTGGCTTACAGTGTTTCGGAATTCGTCATCGCTCATGTCTTTATACCTTTTAGCTTCGCTTATCGGAGAAGACTGCCCCACGCTTGATAAAGACCCTGCCTTTCCGGCATTTTTAACTATGCGTTCAGCATCTGCGTTTTTCTTTGCGGACTTATTTTCCGAGATGTAAGAGGAGCTATTTTTTGCTAAATAATAGGCGAGTTCGAAATCCTGAGTTTTTTCTAGAGTAGAGCGTAAACTTGGATTTTGTTTTAAAACTTCAGGTAAATATTTAGTCACCGTGGTTTGATAATCGGGATATTTTTGGGCAATTTTGAGCTCTTGCAGACCCATCCGATAGTTGTTGTCTATAGTGTTGAGGTATTTTTTCGCTTCCCCAACAGTAAGGACATCATCATCGGACAGTTTAGATTCAGGTTCAGCGTGTTGGTTTTGCTGAAACTTCTGCTGAGCTTGCATTAATGCCATATTATCACGCATCAAACGCACTTCTTCTTGCAGCCGTTGCCTTTCAGATCGCTCGGCTTGCAACGCGTCCAGGGGTACTTGCTGTACCACGGGAAGTTGTGCCTGCGATTCAGGTTCGGTTGTGGCTGGCGGAGCGGCGGCCTCTGCTACATATTCGCCCGGTAGGTCTTCTTGTTCCATGACTTCACTTTCGCCCTTGAGTAGGCGGCACTATTTGTTATAAACATAGGCACCCGTTATGTCAGATCTGTGCTGGACATAGGGTGTTTCTATTAATCCTGCTTTCGGGAGAATTAGTGACCAATCTATTGGGATATCATGAATATTGATGGTTTCTTTGACGATTTCGCCATCTTTGACTTCTAGGATAATGGTCCCTAGAAAGTTTTTAGGCTTTTTGTCATAGTCTTTGACAACATGCATGATTACTTGTTCGCCCGATTTTAGGAATTTTCCAGTTGGCTTATAATGAATCAGTATCCAGTAGTGTCCGGAAGGTCGCCGATTAAGAATTTCTTCAATTAACTTCTCGTCGCCTTTTTGCATCTCCTGTACTGTCTCGCCTAGTTCCTGAACCATAGTTAATACTTATAATCCCAAGCTTGTTTAGGATATCCAAGATTACCAACGGGTTGTTTGTCAACGCGTGATAAATCTTGTTTCTGCGGTGCATACACATCGCATTTCTTTGGAGCTTTATCGTGCCCCATTTCTCCGCCTAATCCTTTTGGCATAGCGCCGCCGGATGGCGTCTTGGCTGAATATTCTGCCATGTTAATCTCCTTGTTTACTGGCCCTGGGCCATGGGTTGCAATGTTTTCGTTGCATAAAAATCCGCTCTTCCTGTATCGGCATATTTATGGATGTAAGTTGCGATTTTTGTGGTAAAATTTTTCAATCCTTTCCCTATAAAGTAAAAAGGCAAAAGAACAATTTTTGCAGCACATTCAGTAAATATTTCTAAATCACTTAAAATTCTAAAACTCATTGTTGACCTGCCAAAGCTCCCTGCTGTTGATCAACTTGTCCAGAAGTTGGCGTGTTTATCACTTGTTGATCTTGATTAGTTGACATAATTATTTTTTCAGTTTGTGCACCCACTTTCCGTGCAATTGCTTCCCTATCTTCTATTTCTTCAGCTTCCAATAAACGAACATAATCTAAAAATTTAAAAAGGCGCTCATCTTCCATTTTTGCTATTTCGACTATTGTTTTTGCCCTTTCCAGTGCTGCTTGAGAACGATTTTGTTCACTTTCAGATATTCTTTCTGTTGATAAGGCTAGATTGCTATGGGTTCTTGCTTTGCGTTCAGAAGCGCCGGCCAAATCATTAATAGCTTTCGCCTGTGCGGACTGACTTTGCGTTTGCATGAGTTGTTGTTGAACTTGTGCTTGTTTTTGAGCAGCTTCAGCTTGTTGTTTCTCAACTTGTGCGAGTTCTTCCAAGAATATGCTTTTCCCTTGTATTGGAGCGGCTTTTGCTAGCATTTCTCCTGTGACAGGGACACCCAATTGTTTAAGGTCGACAAGTTGGCGGAAGTACATCTGTCTTTGTGAATCTGTTAAAATGCCTTCTTGGATGGAAACGTCGTATTTTGTGAAGTCTTTTTCATAAAATTGTTCGGTTGGGGCTTCATTAAGAATGCGCTGGATTTTTTTAGAATCCCATTGTTGAATAAGCTTCAGAACTTTTTTGCTAATGTTTTTTTGCGATAGACGCAGGTTGTCAAAAAGTTCTTGAAGGTTAATGATCGAAGCTCCTTGGCGGAGCATCATCATAACGCCTGAATCATTGGCGTTTTCCGTTTGGCCGAAAGCGGCGTCATTTACCCCTGCGATTTCCATAAGGTCGCGATCAAAGAGTTCTTGCAGTTGGAACATGGAAGGAGGGATTTGTGCAGGTTGAATCTTTTCGATGGCGCCTGGTTGAGTATTTTTCTTCTTCCAAATGACACGGCCTTGCGATGTTTGGAATAAACTCCGTGGATTTATAACGCTGTCTTCTTCGGCGATGTATCCGCTGTTAATTTGAGAATCAAGCAGATCACTCATTTGGGAGCGTCTTTTATTGCTCTCTCTCTGCGGATCAATCAAACATCTTGAAAGCGATTGGAGTTTTAATTCCCACTGATCTGATTCGGGTTCAAAGATTGCGCTGATTGGGACATAGGGATATTCATCCAGGCCAAAAGGATTAATTTCTGTTTTAATATGCTCATCATTAACAATGATGTGTTTTTCGATATATCTTTGCGGCCGTTGGATAACTTTTAGTTGTGGATAAATAGAAAGAAATTGACCTATTGCATCATCTCCCCTATCAAATTCCAACGTTTCGCCTGTCTCCATATCGACTAACATAGGGACATTACGCCACTTTTGCTGATGCAGTTCATTATAGGCTAATAGAGTCTGTCCATTTGGGTTGCGTTGATAGGGAAGCCAGGTAAATTTGTCGTCTTTTTCCCATCCGTATTTATCAAGGCGTTTTAGTTCTTTAGAGTGCTCAGGTAATAGCGATATAGTTTGTGCGAGTCCCATGTATTTTCTCGATAATATGTAGGCACAGTCAGAAAAATCGAGTTTTGTTAAATAAGGGTCTACAATAAACGCGTTGTATGGCTCTCTTGAAAATCGGATATCCCCATTAATAGGATCGTCGCGGTAATCTATCCACATGGAGAAGAAATTCCATCCGGTTTTCAGCGCTCCGCCAAAACAGTCTGAAATCACTTGGTAGCCTTCCCCGTAGCCCATCACATATAAAAGTAGTTTTGAGAGTTGATCCGATGTTTTTTGGTCGGAATCTTCGATGGGGATTACAACGGACGAAAGCCTATTCTTTCGCTGGTAGCCGGAGACCATGTTGAGGGTGCGGCGGATTTTATTGAAGACGAAGGCGTTTCTGCCTTCCTGAAAAAGCTTATCCTTTTCCTCGCGTTGCCATTGATCGCCCAGAAAAAATCGGAGGTCTCTTTCAGCTTCGGCGAAAAACGGATTCCATGTAGCATAACTATCGCTATAGAAAGTGTTAAAATCGGTGATGATCTGTTGATTTGAGGCCATACTTCCAATCCAAAAAACGGTTTTTTTCTTTCCACCGTCTGAAAAGGAAGCAGGGCCAAGGGAACGGCCTTGTAGGGATGATCAGTCCCACCCTGCAACAGTTGTGAGCTGTTGCTATTTTTTGCGCTTTGAGCGCTTTTTACCGGCTGCTGACATTGCTATCGCGCCAGCTTGGTCTTTTTTCTTTCCCGCACGCGTCTCTTTGCTAATATTCTCCGAGACTCCGGACCTTGTTCTGGCTTTTTTGCCTTTAACTAAGGGCATATTTATCTTATGTATGAAGGTTTTGTTTGTTTATGCAAAGAATATTTATTTTCCATTTTGTCCGCGTCTTGTTCGGTCATCTGACCGCTTGTCTGGTTGACGCTTTGGATAATGGCCATGTATCGGTAGCTGTCCATGTAGTCTGAACTCCAGTCATGCACGGGTTTTTCGCTGTATACATTTAATTTTTCATTATACCCTTTATGGTAATTTTCCGCAGCTTTTATAAATGTTTTACAATTCTTTTTATCAACCCACAATTTTGGAAAAAGCCATCTTCCGAGTTCAATTCCTTCAGAAATGGGTAGGTTTGGTACAATTTCAAAGTTTATTCCTAATTCTTTCGCAGTCTCTAATCGTGTTTTTGCTCCCGAGCCTAGTTCTCTTACCTGTATGTCATGGGGTGCATAGTGTTTTCCATAGATATACCCTTTTTTATCGGCGGTTTTTTGTATCCAATTAGCATAGTGGTTGAGACCTTCACCCTGATTAGCATACATATCAATAATATGGACTTCTTTACCAATATTTTGCGCAAGCAGAATTACCGTAGAATCATTAATACCGATATCCCAATAGGTATTTACCGGTGCGTGAGTATCATAGGGAACATTGCAAAAGCGATCTGTTTCTAGGAGGGTCTTAACAAGTCTGCCATAGTAAGCACCTTCGATTCCACGGGAAAAGGAGCAATTATGCACAGCTCTGCCATTAACGACATAACTTTCATCAAATTGGACTTTTATGTTATAAACTTTTCCTTTAAAATATTCTTTTGAAACGTCTTTAACGCAAGCGCCAATGCCATATTTTCCCCGTATAAGAGTGGTGCTTTCTTGTTTTATTTTTAAAGATCCTATCTGAACTACATAACTTTTTTTACAATTTACAGATCTGCCACAAATATTTCCTGTATGCGCCTCCCTCGTATAAATGCCTGCAGTTAGACATAAAGAATGCGCGAGAAGCTGCACTTGATACGCGAGAGATTTACTGATTGTAGTAAAAGAAATCCGCCGAGATCCTCTATTTTCATGATCACATCCATCTCCTTTCATTAATTCGTAAAAAAATACCTTAAAATTGTCGCCTAAAAGATGAAGAGGTATTTTTTTAGATTCCGCGTCACATCCGCAAAGAGACTTTAGAGTATCTACAAGATTTGTATCATTTATTATTACATTAACAGCTGTTTCGCATTGTCTAATAGTTGTTTTGTATTTGCAAATTTCACATATATTAGATACATATTTGGCCTCTTCTATATTTTTAACAGTAAATTGAATATGATTAAGGCCGGAGCTGCCTTCACAAATATACCATGCCATCATTTTGATAAAATCTTCTGATAGGTAGTTTCCTGAAAAGCGTGATTTTGGAAAAAAAAGACGGTATTTTTTTTTAATGTGTTCCGCTTTAATCCATCTAAAATTCTGCGAATGTCTTTCGTACACCCTAATTGGATGATTCGGAGTACATAGTATATCTTCTCTTGAACCATAGGATTTTATTCGAACGAGAAAGCCTTCGAAGTTCCTTTCGGAAGTTTCAACAACTTTTCTAAACCTTCCTGTATGAGAAAGGACAATCATTCCGGGTTTTATTTCGCTAATATCTCTCATGCCATCTGAAGTCATGACAAATTGTCCGGAAGGAAAACAGTAATATTCTTGTTCGATAAGCTCTTGGCTTTTTCCTTCTTCTATCTCTCGGGCAATTTGTTCCTTGGTGATAAGGCCGGTGTCATCAATGGTGAGTAAACGTGTATACCAATTATCGCTATGTTTGGCTGTTTGCCAGAGTTCGAAGGCACTGTTATGCCCTTGGGGCGTCGTATTGAAGACAGCCCAGCCGTTATTTTTTAGCAATATAGGACTTATGACTTCGTTCCAACAGCGTGGATCTTGTATTGCATACTCGCTAAATACAACGCCTTTTGGGTTTGTTCCCCTAAGAGCGTCGTAGTTCTCCGAACCAACAAGCTGAATGATAGAACCATTTGTCAGATCGATCCGCAATTCTGTACTATTGGGTTTTCCTTTGATATATTCGGCGGGTATGTAGTTCAAAAGTCTATTGCCGGCTTCATCAATGCCATACCAGATGATCCTTTTTGCTTGGGTATAGGTTGGAGCGCAATAATAGTATAGGCCCGGATTGTCACGCAAAGCGCAATGAATCATAAAGCACCAGCAGGAAAAATCCTTTCCTGCGCGTCTGTGGTAGAGAAGATAAGCCCTGCGCTTACCATTGAACATGGCTTTCTCAAAATGTTCTTGGTAATCACGCGGTTTATATAGGATTTTTTTATTGTCAGTAGACATTTTTGCAGTATTTCTCTAAATAGATTGCGATTGCTTGGCGCACTAAAGCCGAAGAGGTTAAATTGCGCTCAATCGCCGCGATTTTAATAATCTTTCGCTCTTCTTGAGTCAGTTTTATGATAAGGGTAGCCGTTCTTTTCATATTTAAATATATATAAACTATAAATTTATTTTGCAAATAAAATATCGCTTCATAAGTATGAGAAAAAACCACTTTAGGAGACTAAAATGTCTAGAATTTCACAAGCCCAAGGTTCTACATCTGCTTTTGTCAATGTTTTCCCCGTTCCGGTTGTCGCCACGAGATCGCCGACAAGTACCGATACCAGATATCCGCTAGGGCAAATGTGGGTTCGTACAGATACCGCCCAAGCATGGACACTTTGCCAACTTTCTTCTGGAGCTGCCACATGGGCGATAGCCTCCCCTGGGGCATCTGACGTTGATACCGTGACCGCGGACACAGGAGGCGCGTTAAGCCCCGCCGCGGGAAATATAACCTTTACTGGTGGCACCAATATCGCGACTGCCGGGGCAGGCAGCACGGTGACGGTCAATCTTGACGCGGCGATAACGCTTGCGACGTCTGTGACCTCTCCTATTTACACGGCCGCCGCAGGACTTGCCATTAGATCGGCTGCCGCGAGCGACATTACAATGCGCATGGGCGATGCCGCAGCTGCCAATAAGATCAGCTTCACAGACAGCGGAAACGCCGAAGTGGCAAGCATAGACTCGAACGGTACCGCGACATTTGTTAATCTTGACGCCATCATTGGAGCGACTACAGCGGCTGCCGCGACGTTCACCACTGCGACTTGCAATACTTCGTGCGTATCTCCAATCTTTACAAGCACCGGGGCGGTTGATACAAACATTAATGCTGTCGCCGGACAAGATATTATCGTAAAAATGGGGGATGCGGCAGCAACAAATAAAGTTTCCTTTGTCGATTCGGCCTCTATTGAAGTCGCTTCCATTGATTCCAATGGAGCATTCACGACTACAGGGCTGACGTTTACCGGTCTTCTAACTGCCAACGCGTCAGCTACTATCAATACCGCCGGCACAGCGTTAAATCTTGCTACAGATAACGCGGTCGGCGCGGTAAACATCGGTATAGGTACGACAATCAGAGCAATCGGCATAGGCAATTCCGGAGGGGTCGCGCATACTGTGGCCATTGGGTCCGCCTCGGCCGGCGCAATCACCATTGATTCGGCTGCCGGATTGTCTGTAGATACCGCGACAGCCACCAACTTAACCTGCTCGGCGGCTTCTGCCACTGCGATCATCATTGAGGCTTCCAACGCTGGTGGTGGCCTACAGATCAAAGCGGGCACTGGCGGACTGCTTTTTGGCACGGACGCGGATTGCTCGACAATCGGCGTCGGCGACATTGCTCCAACAACATCCCGAACCATCACCGTCGGCGGGGGCACCGTTGTCACTGCGGCCGTCACCGATACCATTGATATCGCACCGGATGGCGCGACGACCAATGCCGACTCGGTTAAAACCGTCAACGTAAACACCGGCGGGGTAACAACCGGACAGGTTCTTACCAATATCGCAAGCGGAACTGTAACCTCTGGTACTCACACAACAAATATCGCATCTGGTAATAGAGTCGCTGGCACTATGGCCCTCAATCTTATCAGCGGTACCGGGACAAAGACAGCAAACATCGGTAATGCTGATGGTCTGACAACCATCAACATCGACGCGATCTGCCTAATCAACGACAGCATCAACGTGAATACCTCCATAAACACGGGGACCAGCACAGGAGCCGTTGCCATCGGTAATACCCTTGCCGGTGCAATCTCAATTGACTCCGTAAGCACTGTAGCAATTAACTCTGCCGGAGCTGCCATAGGCATTGGCACAGTCGCTGACGCCTTTGCCATCAACGTAGGTACTGGCGCTGCCGCGAGAACGATCACGATCGGGAATGACACGGGATCGACTTCAGTTGTAATAAATTGCGGTACTGGTGCCCTAGATATAGGCCAGAACGCGATTGCTAGAGCTGTCCGCATCGGGAATGCCACAGGCGCCTCCAGCCTGACATTGGCTTCTGGAACCGGAAAGACAACCTTTGTCGGAACGATCGAAGAGATCGACGCCGAGTTCCTAAGTTCCAGCGGAGATGACCATACCTTTCAGGCTAACCCCCTTTGCCTGCTAAGCGGATCCGCTCCAGCACTACCTACGGGGGCGACAGGCACAGTAAACCTGCTTGCATTCCCAGGGATGACGATGGAGGCATTTGTGTTGGGGGCCGGTCAAACTCTGATCGCACCGGTAATGGATGCTACAGGCCTCAAAGTATCCGGAGACCTGACGGCAACCGAAGGCCACGAGTACAATTTTGGCGCGGCGTTAGCAACTAGCCGCCATACCTTCACCATCGGAACAAGCGCCGCCTTCTTCTTGGAGTGGGAATTCACCGTCGCCGACGTTTCAGGGGCTGATCCATATTTCATCGGTTTCAGAAAAACAGAAGCAAATAATGCAACCTATACTAGTTATACCGATTTCTGTGCTATTGGTTTAAATTTTGATACCAATGACGCGACAGTTGTCATTCAGGATAGATTAAACAGTGGAGCGGTAAATAGTACTAATACAACTGATGCTTGGACGGACGGACAAACGCATACTTTGCAAGTTTTGGTCTCTGCGGCAGGCGTTGTCACCTACACGATTGACGGTTCCGCGCCTTCTGCGACACAGGCTTATACTTTTGACAATGGAGATACGGTTGCTCCGTTCGCGCACCTATTGCACCGGGCAGGTGCAGGAGCTATACATTGGCTGACCATGAAAGTCGGATTCCAAGCCTAATTAGTTTAAAAATAAGAGGGGCAGCAGCCCCTCTTCTTGGTTTGGGTCGCCATGGATCGCATTGGTACGCAGTAGTCCGCAATGCCACGGTGTGCCATGCTTCGGTCCGGTGTGAACCGGTGCGAAAAACAATTTCTAATACCTGCATCTCGATTTTGCGAGATTTGCCATCTCTAGTTCTAGAGAGGCGTTTTTTAATATTTCAAATTCTAGTTTCTTTCTGTGTTCTTCACCTAAAAATGAAGTGTCGATCATATGCAATGATCGCTGCCGTTGTTTTAAACTCCTGAAAACAGCCTTGGTTTTCTTGGAATTATGGATTGGCATTTCATGGGGTTGTAGGATATAAATATCGTTATTTTTTCCTCGTGATGTGACAAAAAAACCCTCTTTTTTGACAACTTCGCGGAATTGCAAAACTGTGAATTGCCATTTTTCAAAGGGCACATTATTTTTCTCAACATTCATGATTGAGCTGATTAGACCCTCTGATATGGTTGCTCCATAGCGTAAAAGGTCATTTTCTTTTAATTTCTTTATGATTAATTCTCGTCCTTCAACGAGAAAATCATCATTATCTTCTAGATCTGTATCTTCAACTAAAGCTGTCATATTTATTTAATCTCCTTAAATTCTGTTATATAAAATCTTCCATATTCCCCAGGTGTAGGGCCGTATGGCCTGCGTGAGCCAAGGCCGACACGGTCGCCTGCATAAACTAACCAGTCTTCTACTATTTTAGGATCGACAATTGAGCAATCTATATTAATGGTGAGATCGGCACTCCATTCCTTAAAAATGGCGCGTATGCTTGGCACCCTAGACTTTTGGATCGTGACTATTTTAAA
>Ga0154762_1158_pt1 | contig 13841 bp, 15 predicted proteins | sample Rifle2008BG16ft_FD_105770 | JGI IMG/M metagenome (GOLD analysis project Ga0154762, IMG submission 105770) | Planctomycetes bacterium RBG_16_43_13
CAGGAAATGGAAACCAAGGCAAAGGATGCGGCAGAGATCAGTGCCCAGTTGAGGCAATTAGAATTATTGCATAAAATTAATTGACATTTGTTAGAAATGATATTATATTATATCTATAGGAGAAGTAGAATAATGATTCTTACCAAGCGATGCACTTATGGCTTACGAGCACTTCTTAGATTGGTGCCAGCTTACCCACATGGCCAGCTTACTGGCAGGGAAATAGCTGAAAAGGAGGATATCCCAAGAAAATTTCTTGATCAGCTGCTACTTTCGCTTGCCAACTCTGGAATTATCCAAAGCAAGAAAGGGAATCGCGGGGGATATAGCCTAGCGAAAAATCCTGCGAAACTAAGCATCCGAAGCATATTGGAGGTATTGTCCGGCCCTGTACTGATTGCGGAATGCCTGAGATCCGATTATGCTTGTTCAAAAAAAGGAAATTGCCAGGTACAAGTAATGGCAAACGAAGTTCAGAAACAAGTCGTTGAATATTTCAATGATTTAACTTTGCTACAACTCTCTGAAAAAGAAGTAGTGAAACAGCAATTAGAATATATCATTTAATTTTTTTTGGAATTATAATACTACTAAATCCGTAGAAGTAGTTCTAAATGAGGCAAATAATGCCTAAAATTGCCAAAGACATGAGTGAGCTAACCGGCAAAACGCCCTTGGTGCGTCTGAACCGTATCGCAGAAAATTGCTTTGCAGAGGTATTGGCTAAGCTGGAATTTTTCAATCCTGCCGGCTCGGTAAAAGATCGTATCGGCGTCAGCATGATTAATGCAGCAGAAGAGGCAGGACTCATTGGTAAAGACTCGGTAATCATCGAAGCTACAAGCGGAAATACGGGTATCGCGCTAGCATGGGTTTGCGCTGCAAGAGGCTATCGGCTGATCATTACAATGCCGGATTCAATGAGTCATGAAAGGATTTCTCTATTAAAGTTATTTGGCGCAGAAGTCGAATTAACGCCGGCCCATCTTGGAATGAGAGGAGCTCTTGACAAGGCAGAAGGACTTTACCGCTTATACAAAAACGCGTTTATGCCGCAACAATTTAAAAATCCGAATAATCCCAAAATACACAGGGAGACAACAGCAGAAGAGATTTGGTCGGATACAGAGGGAAAGCTCGACGCGTTTGTAAACGGTATAGGAACAGGCGGCACAATCACAGGCGTTGGCGAGATACTAAAGCAGCGAAATCCGGCAATCCGTATTATTGGAGTTGAACCGGCAAGATCTCCTGTTCTTTCAGGCGGGACACCGGGTCCGCATAAGATTCAAGGTCTAGGGGCCGGATTTGTTCCTGATGTTCTTAAAAGAGAATTGATCGATGAAATAGTGACGGTAGATGACAGCGATGCTATCGCCACGGCAAAAGACCTCATTAAAAAAGAAGGTATTCTCTGCGGAGTATCGGCAGGAGCTGCCGTACATGTTGCCTTGAAAGTCGCTCAAAGGGAAGAGAACAAAGGGAAAAGAATTGTTGTTATTATCCCGGATACGGGCGAAAGGTATAGGAGTCTTTTGCAAGAGAGAAGGAGGCGTGAAAATGAAAGTGCTGGTTAATGGGAAAGAAAAAACTTTTGAAGAAGAATTACTTACTATTTCGGCATTATTAAAAAAAGCAAACGTGGAAATGCCGGATCAGGTTTCCGTCCAGTTGAATGGGATTTTTGTTGACCGACAAGCATTCGCAACAACCAAAGTTCAAGATGGAAATGAAGTGGATTTCCTGTATTTTCTGGGAGGAGGGGCTGTCGGATGAAAGGATTTTCGACAAAAGCGATTCATGGAATTGCGTTGAAAAAGGACGCGCATGGGGCCTTGCGCTTCCCACTTTACGATAGCGTTGCTTTTGAATATGAAACGTCGGACGATATTCGTTTGGCCTTTGAAGGAAAAAAACCTTCGCATTCATATACGCGAATTACAAATCCGACCATAGAGGATTTTGAACAGCGGGTCCGGCTTCTTTCGGACGCTACGGGCGTTGTGGCCGTTTCATCGGGCATGGCGGCAATCACGAATACGATACTTGCCCTTGCTGAAGCAGGCTCTAATATCATTTCGACCAAATTCATATTTGGAAATACGTTTTCATTATTTGAGAACACTTTGAAACCTTGGGGACTAAATGTGACTTACATCAACATGGAGGAGTTGGATACCCTACATGATTCCATTAATTGCAAAACAAGAGCGGTATTTTTAGAGACCATAACCAATCCGCAATTGCAGGTGGCAGATATTGAAGCTATTGCCAACATCACAAAGGAACACCATGTGCCTTTGGTAGTAGATGGCACCTTGACGACGCCGTATATCTTCAAGTCCAAAGATTTTGGAGTTGACGTAGAAGTTCTTTCAAGCACCAAATACATTTCCGGCGGCGCTACAACCGTGGGAGGCCTGATTATCGATAATGGTAACTTTGACTGGTCCCTAAACCCAAAAGTTCAGGAATGGTCAAAGAAAGTCGGGCCTTTGGCATTTATTACCAAACTGAAGCGGGAAGTCTATCGCAACCTTGGTTCGTGCCTGTCTCCTCACAATGCTTATTTACAGGCATTGGGTTTGGAGACATTAAGCCTTCGGATTGATCGAAATTGCGAAAACACTCTGAAGCTTGCGGAATACTTGAAAGCATGCAAAAAAGTGAAATCTGTCAACTACCCGGGACTGAAGGACTCGAAATATTATGAGACAGCCAATAAGCAATTCGGCAACCGCTTTGGAGGAATTCTGACCTTTGAACTGGAAAGCAAGGATCAATGCTTCCAATTTATGGATAATCTAAAATTAATTAGACGCGCCACGAACTTGAATGATAACAAAACGCTCATCCTTCATCCTGCGTCTACCATATTCTGTGAATACACGCCAAAGCAAAAAGAAGAAATGGGGGTAAGCGAATCCATGATACGTTTGGCTGTTGGGATTGAAGATGTAGAAGATATTATCGAAGATATTACAAGAGGATTGGAGGCGCTCCAATGAACTTTACCGAAAAACAACTAGAACGGTATAGCCGTCATATTATCCTGAAGGAAGTTAGCGTCGAAGGTCAAGAGAAAATCATGAATGCCAGAGTATTGATAATCGGCGTAGGAGGATTGGGCGCTCCGGCAGCGTTTTATCTTGCCGCGGCAGGAGTTGGAATTATCGGAATTGTGGATGCGGATAATGTGGAAATATCCAATTTGCAGCGCCAGATCATTCATTTTACAAAAGATTTGAATAAGCCCAAGGTCCTGTCTGCAGCGGAAAAGATAAAGCTTTTAAATCCGGACGTTCTGGTGAATGTGTATCAAGAGCGGGTTACTGCGGCAAACTTTAAACAAATCATTAAAGGTTATGATTTTGTAATCGACGGCACTGATAATTTTCCTGCGAAATTTCTAATCAACGATGCCTGCGTCATGAGCGGAATTCCTTTTTCGCATGGTGGAATATTACGATTCAACGGTCAAACCATGACAATTGTGCCGGGCCAATCCGCATGCTACCGTTGCGTATTTCAATCTCCGCCGCCACGGAATTCGGTTCCTACCTGCTCGCAGGCAGGCATTTTAGGAGCGATTGCAGGAATGCTGGGCACTATTCAGGCTGCCGAGGCTCTGAAATTCATAACCAAAGTGGGCGATTTACTTACTAATGCGATTCTCACGTTTGATGCAAAAACCATGGATTTCAGAAAAGTGAAGATCAACCGCAATCCAAAATGCGCGTTATGCGGTGAAAATCCAACAATCCATGAATTGATTGATGCGGAAGAACCTGTTTGCGATTTAAAAGGAAAGCCCACTAATGGCTAGTGTATTGAAAATAAAACAGAATGTAATCGACAAAATAATTGCGCATGCAAAGCAGGATGCGCCCATTGAGGCTTGTGGTTACCTAGCAGATAAAGACGGGATTATCGTTAAGCATTTCCAGCTAACTAATACAGATGCTTCCAAAGAACAGTTTTCACTCGACCCACGGGAGCAGTTTGCGGCTATCCGAAAAATGCGGGAGGAAGGACTGAGTGTTTGTGCCGTTTATCACAGCCATCCTGTTTCTCCGGCAAGGCCTTCTGAGGAGGATATAAAGTTGGCTTATGATCCGAACCTGAGCTATGTGATTATTTCACTCGCCGATGGATTAGAAAATATCCGGTCGTTTCGGATCCGAAAAGGAGAGGTAAGCGAAGAAAAGGTTGAAGTTATAGTGGGATAAATCCTTTTAAAATGGGAATCATTATGGAAAAAGAAGAACTCTCAATTGTTTGCTTTAGCGGCGAGTTCGACAGGGTACTTGCGGCCTTTACGCTGGCTACCGGTGCAGCCGCAACAAACCGCGACGTCTCTATGTTTTTCACGTTTTGGGGCCTTAATGTGTTAAAAAAGAAACAGGACCACTCATGGATCGGTAAAGGAATTCTGGATAGGGTTTTCAACTTCCTGATGGGGGGATTGAACAAACTCCCCCTAAGTCGGCTCAACTTTGGCGGGGTCAGTCCGAAACTTATGACATATATGATGAGAAAGAATAATGTGGCCACATTACCTGAATTGATTGAAGCGGCAAAGCAATTGGGTATACGATTTATCGCCTGCGAGATGGCCATGCATATTCTTGGAGTCAAGAAAGAAGACCTGATTGACGAAGTCAAAGAAGTAATCGGCGTGGCGACATTCTTGGATTATTCGAAAGAAGCAAAGATCATTTTTATTTAAAAACAAGAGAAACTTATGAAGCATTTTCTTGACATAACAAAAGAACATTGCCCCATGACTTTTGTAAAGGTCAAGCTGGAACTTTCAAAAATGAGTCCAGGGGATCAATTGGAGGTTTTGCTTAATGAGGGAGAGCCACTGGATAATGTGCCCAAATCCGCAGTGGAACAGGGATTTAAAGTCACAAGCATAAGACTGGGAGAAAAACCCCACCACCTGGTTATTATAGAAAGATAAAAGATGTGATTTGGAGAAGTATGCGATTCTATGAAATACCTTTGAATCTGAAAACGGAGATCGACCAATTTGCCGTATTGGTTGAAGAATTTAAAAAAGGCCGGATTGAGAAAGCAAAGTTCCGTGCTTTTCGGGTTCCGTTCGGTGTATATGAACAGCGGAAAGACGATACTTACATGGTCCGCGTCCGCTGTACGGCCGGCGGCATAACGCCGGAACAATTGAAAACTGTTACCCTTCTCTCAGAGCAATACGGCTCGGGTTTTATTCACATTACCACCCGCCAGGAAGTGCAAATTCACGATGTGGCGCTTGATAATATTGTGCCCGTTATGAAGGAATTGCTTAAGGTTGGTCTTTCAACTCGCGGCGGGGGCGGGAACACGGTGCGCAACATTATGGCTTCGTGGGACTCGGGTATTGCTAAAGACGAAGTCTTTAACGTTGCGCCATACGCGATTGCTCTTTCAAGCCTCCTTATCAGCGAATCCGACTCCTGGGTATTACCGAGGAAATTCAAGATATCGTTTTCCAATTCTGATAAAGACGACGCTTATGCCTGCTTTAACGATCTAGGATTCATTGCAACAACGCAAAACGGAGAAAAAGGATTCAAAGTGTATGTAGCTGGCGGTATGGGCATAAAGCCGCAGGTAGGGAGATTACTGCACGATTTTATTCCAGCGGATCAGATACACTTTGTAACAGAAGCTGTGAAACGTCTCTTCGATCAATACGGCAACCGTAGAAATAAACACGCGGCCAGACTGCGCTTTTTGTGGAATTCTCTCGGCCAGGAACGCTTTGTAGAGCTATACCGACAGGAAGTAAATAAGCTTAAAAGCAACGGATATGAACCTTTGTGTATCATTGACAACGATAATCGCACGAAATGGGTCGATCTTGATTTCCATGAAGTCTCTTCCGGTGATTTCGATCTATGGAAACGGCGGTTTGTTTTTGAACAAAAGCAGAAAGGTCTTTACTTCATTATCGTTCCTATCCATTTCGGCAAATTAGAAAGCCGGAATGCCATAAAGATAGCGGATCTTTTGAATTCCTTTGGCGAGAATACCATACGGTTTACAATGGATCAGAACATTACTTTCCGTAATATACCCGAAGCGTATTTGGGCAATATTTACCGGCTCTCAAAACGGGTTTCAGACCTGACTTCCAAGCCAAAGCTTTTTGGAAACAGTATCGCCTGTGCCGGCGCCGACACATGCCGGCTTGGCATTTGCCTGCCTCGAGGAGCATTGAAAGCCATACACCAAAAACTCGACTCCTCGAATTTGGATCTTGATCAAATTTCTGATTTCAAGTTCAATCTATCCGGATGCCCCAACACCTGCGGGCAACACATGGTGGCAGACCTCGGATTTTATGGAAAGGTCGCGAGAAAAGGACAAGCAATGTATCCGGCTTACAACGTGGTTGCAGGATCTGTTGTGGGACATGGCAGTGCTCGTTTTGCTAAATTGGTGGGAAAAATTTCCTCCAGAGATTTGCCCGCTTTTGTTGTGGATGTTTTAAAAATCTACCTGGATAAAAAAGACAAACATGCTTCGTTTGCCGATTATATCGACAACCAAGGCGCAGAGGATATCCGGCAGATATGCGCCAAATATAAGAATGTTCCAGATTTTGCCGAGGATAAGAATTACTACTTCGACTGGGGAGCAAATGAACAATTTTCCCTTGCCGGCAAAGGTGTTGGCGAATGCTCTGCAGGGTTGTTTGATTTGATTGATGTGGATGTAAACTTTATCAGGAAAAAGAAGGAAGAATTGGAGAAGTTAGAGGATAATAGTAAGATCGGAGATACCCTTTATCAAATTACCCTCGCAGCATCCCGCATGCTTCTGATAACACGTGGAATAGAGGCTGGCTCAGAAAATGATGTTTTTAAAAGCTTTTCCGAACATTTTATTCGCTCGGGACTGATAGCCTCTGCGTTTCAACCTATGCTCGATATGGCCAAATCCGCAAACAAAGAAAACCTAGTTCCGCTTCGCATACAGGTGTTTGATTTGGCCGACACTGTTCAACATCTCTATGAATCGATGGATGACTCATTGCGATTCCCTGGGGAACCGGCCCGAATGGAAATAACGGATGGATATAAAGGAGAAGCGCAGACCAAAGAGACAAATTATGATGTTTTTAAAGATCTTCGCGGCGTTGTGTGTCCTATGAATTTCATGAAAACAAAAATGGAATTAGCAAATATGACTGCTGGACAAACATTGAAAATTCTTTTAGATGACGGGCTGCCAATTGAAAACGTTCCCCGTTCAGTGGCCGAAGAAGGGCACGAAATTCTCGAACAGAAGAGAAAGGAAAATCATTGGCAGGTATTGATTCGCAAGAAGGATTGACATTATGCGCGAATTCAATTATGGAGAAAGAATCACCCGGGTAATAGAAAATGGAAAAACTCAAAGAACATAAAGAAAAAGTGCAGAGGAAATCCGTTCCCCAAATCCTGGAATGGGCATTGCGTGAATTCGGCGCAGATCGTATCGCCCTTGCGGCGGCATTCGGCCTGGAAAGCCAGGTTATCACAGATATTCTGGTGAAAATAAATCCCAGTGTAAGAATTTTCACCATTGATACAGGGAGGCTTTTCCAGGAAACATACGAAGTGATGCAAAAAACAATGGATAAGTATGGAATCAAATACGAGGTATATGCGCCCCATCCGCATGACCTTAACGAGCTTATTGCCGGCGGAGGGCCAAACCTTTTTTACAAAAATATCGAAAACCGCAAGAAGTGCTGTGAGATCCGAAAAGTAAGGCCATTGAAGAAAGTGTTGAGTACAGTGGATGCATGGATTACCGGGCTTCGAAGCGGTCAGGCAGACACGCGTAAAAAGGTCGAGGTGATTGAATGGGATATGAACCACAGAATTTATAAACTGAATCCTTTAGCGGACTGGGACGAAAAGCGGGTCTGGGAATACATACAGGCAAACGACGTCCCCTATAATCAATTGCAGGATTACGGTTATCGCAGCGTCGGCTGCGCTTGCTGCACGCGAGCCGTTGCAAGTAACGAGGATATCCGTGTCGGACGGTGGTGGTGGGAGACTTTGGGACCAAAAGAATGCGGGCTTCATGTGGCTCCGGAATACCAAATATAGGAAAGAAATTCAATAGACAATATGAGGATACAGCATGAAATTTTTGCCGATCTGCATTAATATTACCGGTAAAAAAATCCTTATTGTGGGCGGCGGGAGAACAGCTTTGCAGAAACTCAAGACGCTCATAAAATATACAGATGATATTACGGTTTGTGCGCCGGAGATATGTGACGAAATAATATCTATGGGGATAGAATGCCGCAAAAGGGAATATCACACGAAAATTCTCAATGGGGTTTCTCTTGTATTTGCCTGCACCAACAACGAGACAGCAAACAAGCGGATTCTTATTGATGCAAGAAAGAACGGGCTTCTTGTAAATATTTCGGACAATCCGACCATGAGCGATTTCGTGTCGCCTGCTATTTATGAAAAAGGCAATATGTCGGTTGCAGTCAGCTCCAATGCCGAAAATGTAAAGAAATCCATTCAATGGAGAGATGCAATTAAGAGGTTTGCCGAGCATGATCTTATTTAAAGGCAAAGATCATGAGTATTCAGTGGCTGAAAGGGAAGCTTTTAATCGAACAATAAAGCAATCCCTTCCGCCTTTTTATGTTTATCTCCAGACATGTAATCGGATTGAACTCTATGCAGGTGATGGGTCAATCCCTCCCAATATTGCCAAACATTTGTTTCGTGTAACAGCAGGTTTGGAATCAAAAATGATTGGAGAGACGCACATACAAGGACAGGTAAAGCGAGCCTATATTGAAGCAGTCGATAATCGTCATATTTCGCCGGGATTGCACAGGCTTTTCCAGGCTGCATTGCGGGCAGGAAAACGGGTGAGAAGCGAAACAGGCATATCCAGAGGAGCCATTACCCACAGCCAGGCGACAATCGCTTTATTAAAGCGCGAGGTCTCCGAATTATCGCAGAAAAGGATAATAGTTATAGGCTCGCATCATTTGAACGAAAATATCATTATAGCGCTGCATTCCCAGGGATGCAATATGATTTCGGTTACGAACAGAACATCCGAAAAGGCTGTAGCGATGGCAAGTCAAATCGGGTGCAGAACCTTCTATTTTGATAATCTGGAGGTGGAATTAAAGTCAGCCGATATAATTATAACCGCGACCTCTTCACCGTGTCCGATAATTACTCCTGATATTGTTCCAACGGAGAGGCACTTATTCATGGTTGATCTTGCGGTCCCGCGAGATGTTGACGAACGGCTCTCTCTTTATAAAAACGTAAGAGTATTTAATATTGAAGACGTCGAAGACAGCATCGATCAAAATATTGAAGCTCGAAGTCATGAAATGCTCTTGGCGTCGATGATAATCGAAGAAGAAGTGCGTAAAATGAAGTATAAAATGATGGGTGAACCGGTATTATGTTAAAAATCCTTTCCCGTGATAGCAGGCTTGCAAAAATCCAGGTGAAAGAGGTCATCTCTAATTTCCCGGAAATTGAATACGAGCTGATTACTATGAAAACATTCGGCGATATTCATCGCGAAATATCGCTGTTCGAAAATAAGCAACAGGACTTTTTTACGGATGAGATCGATAAGGCTCTGCTTGAAGAGAAAGGAGACATAGCAGTCCATTCTGCAAAGGATTTGCCGTATCCGCTAAATGACGGATTAGAGGTAATTGCTCTTACGAAATCTCCGGATAAATCGGATAGTCTTGTCAGCAGGGAGAATAAAAGGCTCATGGAACTTCCAAAGGGCGCGAAAGTGGGCACCAGCTCAAAAATCCGCAAAGAGCAAATTGAAAAGATACGGCCGGATTTAGAAGTTGTAAGCATTCGCGGGACTATTGAGGAGAGAATCGGTCTTATCGAGAGCTGTCATGTGGATGCGGTTATCATTGCAACCTGTGCATTGTTGCGTCTCGGCCATAGCGATAAAACCGCCGGACCGCTTCCCTTTAAAACACATCCTCTTCAGGGAAATCTTGCCGTTGTTGCCAAGCGAGGAAGATCTGATCTAAAAGCGCTTTTTTACTCAATTGATATTAGAAAAAATTTTGGAAAGGTTTGGCTAGTTGGCTTTGGCCCTGGCGATCCGGATTTAATGACCATTAAGGCAGATAAAGTTCTTGCAAGTGCGGACATTATCTATTACGATGATTTAATTGATAGCTCGGTTCTTAATAAATATCATGCTGAAGCAGTTTACGTAGGAAAGCGGAAAGGCGAACATTCAAAAGAACAGGATGAGATCAATGAAATGCTTTATCAATCCGCTGTTTCCGGAAAAAATACGGTCAGATTGAAAGGCGGCGATCCTCTGGTTTTCGGGAGAGGAGGAGAAGAATCGGCGTATCTTAATGAAAGGCTGATTCCTGTGGAAATCATTCCAGGTGTCAGTGCCGCAAATGCCTCTGCAGCGTCATTCTCCATTCCTTTAACAAGGCGCAGGGTTTCAAACGAAGTAACCTTCCGAACCGCCCATACCGCTCACAAGTATGAATCGCAAGACAAAGGCAGCAATACCAAAACGCTTGTGTATTATATGGGAGCATCAAAATTGAGCGAGCTTTCAGACTGGCTTGTTTCAGAGGGATGGGATTCGGCTGCCCCGGTTGCGTTAATAAGCAATGGGAGCAGGTATGATGAAGAATGCCGGATTACCTCAATAAAGGAAATGAGCGGATTAAGAGCCACGTCTCCGCTTACGATAATCATAGGCGACGTTGTCAAGGAAAAACATATTTACGATAAGATTTTATACACAGGGCTTGAAATTGGAGGCTTCATTCCTGTAGGCAAGATATTTCACTACCCTTTAATTAAAACCGTACCGGTTAATGCGTCTGTCCCACAAGCAGGACAGTTTGATGCAGTAGTATTCACAAGTAAATCAGCCGTTAGATATTTTTTCGGAAAAAGTAATCTGGATAATCAAAAAATACTTGCAATTGGACCGTCCACGGGAAGAGAAGTTAATAATTTTGGGTATAAGGTTGATTTTGTTCCGGATACGGCTGACTCGGATGAGCTTGCCCTAATGATTCAAAAAAGCGAATACAAAGCCGTTTTATATCCTTGCTCGGATTTGTCGCGCAATGCATTACACAATTTAAAGCAGGTACGGCCGTTTGTTTGCTATAAGACAGAAAAGATAATACAACCTAAACTGGATTTATCTTTCTTTCGCAGCATTGTTTTTACTTCTCCTTCAACCGTGGAGGCTTTTTTCGATATCTATAATGAGATTCCAAAGACTGCTGTTTGCTACGTTATTGGAAAACATACAGCTCTTTGTCTGAAAAATCATAATGCGGATGGCTCGCAAATAATACAGGTACGAAGACAGGGTGAGATTATTCATGTTTAAAAGGTTTCGACAGCGAAGAATTGATGAAGCTACCCGTATGAAATACCGAGAAACTCATCTGAAACGGGACGATTTTATCTGGCCGGTATTTCTGGTAGATGGAACCGAAGTAAAGAATGAAATCAAATCCATGCCAGAGGTCTACCATTATTCTAAGGATATTGTTTTACAAGAACTGGAGCTATTGGTTCCTGCCGGGTTAAAATCAGTTCTTTTGTTTGGCGTGCCGGATCAAAAAGGCATAGAGCAGGCTTATGATCCCAAGGGCATAGTTCAAAAGGCAATTCCAATAATCAAGAGATATTTCCGCCATCTCGAAGTGATTACGGACGTTTGTCTTTGTTCTTTTACGGAAGACGGGCACTGCCATACAGGCGACAATGATTCGACCGGTGAGATTCTTGCCAAAATCGCTGTCAGCCATGCACTGTCAGGGGCTGATATAGTTGCTCCATCGGACATGATGGATGGCCGGGTATATTTTATTAGAAAAGCGCTGAATAAGAACGCCTTTTCCAACGTAAAAATAATGTCGTATGCTGCCAAGTATGCCTCAAACTATTACGGGCCGTTCAGGGATGCGGCAGATTGTGCGCCGAAGACTGGCGATAGGAAAACATACCAAATGGATCCAGGAAACAGCGAAGAGGCAATGGAAGAAATTGCTGCTGATATTGAGGAAGGAGCGGATTCAATCATTATCAAACCGGCTCTTTCTTATCTTGATATTGTTGCAAAAGCAAAACAAAGGTTTTCATGCCCAATTGCAGCTTACAATGTGTCTGGAGAATATGTAATGTTAAAAACTGCAATTCAAAACAGCTCAGCAAAAGAAGAAATAATTTTTGAGACATTGCTCTCAATAAAACGGGCAGGGGCGAATCGGATCATTTCCTATTTCACGCCCTATATTCTAAAAAATATAAAATGAAAAACAACTTGTTTCTTGAAGCAAAAAAATATCTTGCTGGCGGAGTCAACTCGCCTGTAAGAGCATTTAAGGGAATAGGCCGCCATCCTATCTTTGTGAAGAAAGCAAAAGGCAAATATCTATTTGGCGAAGACGGGAAAAAGTACTTGGATTTCTGCTTGTCCTGGGGGCCTTTAATACTTGGTCATGCGCATCCGGCAGTTGCGGAGGCTGTCAAGAGAGCAGTTGATAAAGGAACTTCTTTTGGCGCGCCAACCAGCATAGAGACGGAATTTGCGCGTTTGATTTGCAAAACAGTGCCGTCAATCGAAAGGATTCGCTTTGTAAATTCCGGCACCGAGGCGGTTATGTCGGCAATTCGGCTTGCCAGAGGATTCACCGGCAAAAAGAAAATTCTAAAATTCGACGGCTGTTATCACGGCCATTTGGATTGCCTGCTTGCCAAGGCGGGTTCCGGCGTATCGTCCCTACCGGATTCAAGCTCATTGGGTGTATCTACAGATACTATTCGCCATACGATTTCCGTCCCCTTTAATGATATGGACATCCTCGAAAAAAATATAAAGAGATGTAGAAACGACCTTGCTGCTGTTATTGTGGAGCCTGTGGCCGGGAACATGGGTGTTGTGCTTCCGCAGAAAGCGTACTTAAAAAGCCTCCGAGAAATAACAAAGCAATACAAAATTCTTTTAATCTTTGATGAAGTGATAACCGGGTTCCGTGTTTCTTTGGGCGGAGCACAGGAATACTACAAGGTAATCCCTGATTTGACTATTCTTGGGAAAATTATTGGAGGAGGTTTTCCTGTGGGAGCCTTTGGAGGGAAAAAGGAAATAATGGATATTTTGGCTCCGGATGGGGGAGTTTATCAGGCAGGCACGCTTTCGGGCAATCCAATTGCCTTGACTGCAGGATTGACTACGGTTAGATATTTAATTGAACACAAAAATATCTATCAACAAATGGATAATATCGTTAGTCAATTTGCACATGCCTGGAAAATAAAGTCGAATCTTGCTCTTAATCATATTGGCTCCATGTTTACGATATTTTACACAAAAAGTCCTGTAGCCAATTATAGCGATGCCTTAATACAAGACAGCGACTTGTTCAAAAAACAATATAAGAGATATCTGGATGCTGGAATTTACCTGCCTCCATCAATGTTTGAAACCGCATTTATTTCTATTCGTCATACCATAAATGATATGGAGCGGTTATTACCTTGAAAGCAAAAGTTATCGCAATCCATTCAATGCCGGCACGATGATCCGTTTTCAGGTGCCGCAAACAAGCCAGGGAGAAATCCAGGTGTCCATTTCCCTTTATGATTTGCAGGGCAGGCTTATCCGGACATTGGTGCAGGGAGCGTATCCTGCAGGCATTCACCAGGTGTTGTGGAACGGCAGAGCGGAAAACGACCGGGCTGTTGCATCAGGCGTTTACATTTACCAGATGCGGGCGGGCGATTTTGTAGTGCACAAACGGATGGTGCTGC
>Ga0154762_1056_pt3 | contig 13540 bp, 16 predicted proteins | sample Rifle2008BG16ft_FD_105770 | JGI IMG/M metagenome (GOLD analysis project Ga0154762, IMG submission 105770) | Planctomycetes bacterium RBG_16_43_13
GGGGAAACCGCTGTTACACGCATTTTATGCGCTTTTTTGAGGTTGGATGCTACCTAACTACCTTTTTACTCCTCATCGTGCCTGTAAGCTCATTTCTACGCTTCTACGGGGCATCCTACGAAATGGTATCTCCTACAAATTCGTATTTCTCACTTTTCAACGAACCGGGTCATATCCCGAGCCGCCGAAGGGCTGACATCTCAGGAGCCGCCAGATGCCGAGAACCGCACCTGCCATTATTCCTTTCTTCTCAATTGCCTCTATGAAATAGTTTGAGCAACTGGGATAGTATCTGCAGGCGGGAGGTAGTATTGGACCTATAGTATGTTGGTATATCTTTATCGGTATGATAAAAATGCGTTTCATCATAATCTTCTATTTCCTAAGTGATATTAGTTTTACAAGCTCGCTTTCTACGTTTTGCATTTTTATCCCGTTTGGTTCTGTAAGAGGTATTGCTATAATATCATAACCGCTTCTTATTTTGTCTCTATTTAATCTGAATGCCTCCCTTAGCAGTCGTTTCCACCTGTTCCGTTTTACCGCATTACATAACTTTCTGGGAACACTTATACCTAATCTGGAGTATTCGAGTTCGTTTTTCATTATAATTAACCTGATTAGTTGTCCTCCTATGCGGAGTCCTTTCCTATAGACGCGATTTATATCTACCTTTTTCAATAAACGTAATTCTTTTCCAAACTCATTGCTTCTCATAATAGGTGTTTAAGATAGTAATATATTTGTATTTTACTTGCAAGGATATGCTATTTGTGATAGAAATTTTAATCACATATTTGCTATGAGTGATAAATATAGAGACGAAAGATTGCAAAAAGCAGAGACGTTGAAGCAGATTGGGGTGGACCCGTTTGGCTCATATTATCCAGGAACTGTTTCCGTTGATACAATTCTAAAGGGTTTTTCGCAGGAGGCAGAAGGTAAAAAGGTTAATATTGCCGGTAGAATTATGGCTATAAGGGGACATGGCAAGGCGGCGTTTTTAGACATTAAGGACTGGACAGGAAAGATACAGATATATATAAAGAAAGACACTGTTGGTGAAGAAAAATTCGCTATATTTAAGTTACTTGATATAGGTGATATAGTGGGCGTTACTGGTGGTCTTTTTAAGACGAAGACAGGCGAGATTACTATATTAGTTGATAGCATTACAATTCTTACTAAGTCGCTTCTACCTCTTCCTGAAAAGTGGCACGGGCTACGTGACCAAGAGATACGTTATCGTAGGAAATATTTGGATTTGATAGCCAACCCCAAGGCATTAGAGACAGCTCTAACACGTATAAAGATAATAAAGTTCATAAGGAATCACCTCGACAGTAAGGGCTTTGTAGAGGTGGAAACGCCAATGATGCACTCTATTCCTGGTGGTGCTACAGCGAAACCATTTATAACACATCACAACGCACTCGATATGGATTTATATATGCGTATTGCACCAGAACTATATCTAAAGCGCCTCCTTGTAGGTGGTATGGAAAAGATTTATGAAATAAATAGGAATTTTAGAAATGAGGGAATATCCACTAAACATAATCCAGAGTTCACGATGATTGAGCTTTATCAGGCATACGCTGACTACAATGTAATGATGGAACTTACAGAGGAGCTTGTAACTACCTTATTACAGGAAATACATAAGAAGGAAACCATAGAGTATGGAGATGTTACTATAAATTTTAAGAGACCGTGGCAACGTCGCACCTATCGGGATTTACTCAAGGAGAACGCATGTATAGATATATTTGATTTTGATAGGGCTAAAATAGTTGCGAAGGATAATAATATTCCTACTGAGAACAAGAGTGGTCCTATGTTGATAAACGATATATTCGAGAAGACAGTGGAGCCAAAGTTAACTGGTCCGGTATTTGTTACCGATTATCCCACAGCGATATGTCCCCTTACGAAACAGAAAAAGGACGTCCCCGATATATGTGAAAGATTCGAGTTATTTATTGCGTCTATGGAGGTTGCTAATGCATTTACTGAGTTAAACGACCCTATTGACCAAAGGAAGAGATTTAATAAGCAAATGGAAGTAAAGGAAGAAGGGACTGTTCGGATAGATGAGGATTTCCTGTTAGCACAGGAACACGGTATGCCTCCCGCAGGAGGACTTGGCATAGGCATAGATAGATTAGTGATGCTTTTAACTAATAATCAATCCATACGAGAGGTAATACTATTTCCTCTCCTTAGAGAGCAACAAGGTGAGGTAGAAGAGGTTGAGTAAATGTATAAGCTCTTCATAGCTCTAAAATATTTACGCTCACATAAGATAATATACTTCTCCATCGCCGGCGTAGCTATCGGCATAATGGTGCTAATAATAGTTACCTCCGTAATGGGCGGCTTCTCTCGTGATATAAAGGCACGTATAAGAGGCACCCAGTCCCATATAACTATAAGTTATAGAATAGATGAAAGACGGGATAGGTATATCACTGATTATGATAAGCTGATAGATGAGGTCAAGAAAATAAAGCACGTTGTGAACTGTGCACCGCGCATCCAGTGGTTCGCAATACTCGGATGGGGAGGTTATCTATCTGTCAAGAGACAGATAACCATAGTGGGTATAGACCTGTCGTATGAGGAGAACGGCGGAGAGCTAAAGCGGTATTTTATAGATGGCGGTAAAAAGATATTCAGCTTTACTTATGATAGTGGCGTTAAACCAAATTCGTCTCCTGTAGTAATAGGTTCTGAGATAATTGCAGAGTCAGTTGGTGGCAGTATAAACCTCGTTACTGTGCGTCCTGTAGGCGGTAGCTATGGCTACTTTGATAGAAAGTTTGAGATAGTAGGTAACTTTAAGACAGGAATGTCTGAATATGATAGCGGTATGATATTTATGCCACTGCAGGAGGCGCAGAAATTTCTACGTTTAGATGCGGAAAATAATGGCAGAGATGTAGTTACTGATATAGCGGTAACATTAGATGACTACAATGAGGCAGATAATGTTAAAAAGAGTATAAGCGAGCTTTTAGCTAATAACATACGTTGGCAACATTATTACACACAAACGTGGGAAGAAACAAAGGCAATTCTTCTACAGGCGGTTAGTATAGAGAAAAATATCCAAATCGTTATACTATTTTTTATAGTTATAGTTGCTGGTTTTAATATCATTGCTATTTTTACCCTTATGGTGCGTTCGAAAACAAAGGATATAGGAATACTAAAGGCACTTGGCGCCACGAGCGGTGGTATAAGTATGATATTTATGATATGTGGCATTTTGTGTGGAACTATCGGCTCCATAATAGGCGTAACTGCAGGTGTATGTATTAGTAATTGGCTCAACGGCATAGCAGAATTAGTAAAGAACTGGTTTGGGTTTGAACTGTTTCCTAAGGATATATATTACCTTGATGCCATACCAGTAGAAATAAATCTTCTTGCTATAGTTATAATAGTTATATCCACTATGCTGGTCAGTTTATTATTTAGTATATACCCGGCTGTAAAGGCGGCTAAATATGACCCCGTAGAGGCAATAAGATATGAATAACATATTAGTAGCCGAAAGCATAGTAAAGGATTACAGAAGCGGCGGAGAAACGTTGCGAGTGCTAAAGGGTGTAGGTCTATATATACAGGAAGGGGAGATATTATCTATAGTAGGACCATCAGGAGCAGGCAAGAGCACGCTCCTGCATATTATGGGTTTTCTTGATAGGCCTACAGAAGGTGATATATATTTTGATGGTAAGCAACTCTCCAAATTAGATAGCTATGAGCAATCAGTTATTAGAAATGTTAGCTTTGGATTTGTGTTTCAAATGTATCACCTATTGCCTGAATTGACTGTTCTGGAGAATACATTATTACCACTTATGATACGATATGGTAATACCGAGTGGCTTGGTAAACGGATTGTAGAAAAGGAGAATGCTGAGAATTTGCTCGATAGAGTTGGATTGAGTAAGCGAATGTCTCACAAGCCACACCAACTTTCAGGTGGTGAGAGACAGAGGGTTGCGATAGTTCGTGCATTGGTTGGTAGTCCAAAGGTGGTTTTTTGTGATGAGCCAACAGGCAATCTGGACCTTGCTACCAGTAGAGAAATACAAAACCTCATACTCTATCTTAACAGAGAACTACGAAAGACATTTGTCGTGGTAACACACGATGCAAATATAGCAAGCATTGCTAACAGGCAATTAAGAATGGTGGATGGCAACATATTGTCTAACTGAAGTCCAAAGGTATTGACTATATCTATATAACAAAGTATATTTATTACATCATAACTTTATGCCAGTTATAATAGCAAAGAATGGTCCCAATAAAGGGAAGATATTCCATATAACCGAATCCATAATAACTATTGGCAGAGATGATAGCCAGACGATAAAGGTTCTTGACCAAGGCATATCACGTCAACACTCGGAAATATTCCGTATAGGTGAGATGTGTTTTATTAGAGACCTAAATAGCACCAACGGGACATATCTGAATGGTAAAAAAGTAACTGAAGAGATGCTACGGATGGGAGATGAAATTACTGTAGGTAACACTGTCTTGGCTTTTGAGGATAAGTCATCTTCAGCAATATTACGCACTATGCCAAATGTGGACTTTGATAGTAACGAGAGAATAGACACAACTACGATAGAAATAAATGTATCTAAGAAAAAGCCGACCGGCGAAAAGCCCATAATAGTTGGTAATGAGATTGCCTCGCGGAATATAGACGTCCTCTATAAAATAAGCAAATTAATAACAAGCGAATCCGACCTCCATACTATGCTCCATAAGACAGTCGAATGCATTATAGATGTTTTTGGGGCAGCCAATGGTTATATATTTTTGGTAGACAGTAAAAACAATAAAGTAGAGCCGCGTATAGTAGTAGAGCACGAGACGGGAGCTGACAAGAAAGTCAGTAGGACTATAATTAAACATGTTATGCAGACAAGCAAGTCAATTATGACTGGTGATGCTATTTCAGATGATAGGTTTTCTTTGAGCGAGAGTATAGTAATAAAGAAGATAAAATCGGTAATATGTGCGCCGATAATTACGGAAGATAAAGTGAGGGGGTTGCTGTATATTACCTCTGGTAGTAAAAGCAATATATTTACAAGTGATGACCTTGAACTTATTACATCTATAGGATTGCAACTTGGTATCGTCTTATCCACTGTTAGCGCTAAAGAAGAAGCACAGAAATTGATGGTCGGTATAGTAAAGACATTAGTTACTGCGACTGAAATTGCAGACCCGAAGAGCCAAGGGCATGCTAAAAGAGTAGCGGATTATAGCACTGCTATAGCAATAGAAATGGAGTTATCAAGATATGATATCCACAATATACGTCTCTCAGCGTTGCTACATGATATTGGTAAGATAGCCGTTCATAACACAGGTAGTGGTAATACTGATTCAGAGCATATATATGTTGGTGAGAAACTGATATCTTCTATGGATGGCTTCGAGAAGATATTACCTGGTATAAAATATCATCACGAGCGGGCAGATGGCAGCGGTTATCCGTATAAGTTAAAAAACGCTGACACACCTTTGATGGCTAAGATAATAATAGTAGCTAATGCCTTTGACAATATGTGTGCGCTTAGCGGTATGAAGGGGGAAGGACTTCCTGTGAAGGATGTATTACTTGATATGGGAAAGAGAGGAGGCAGTGAGTTTGATGATGACATAATAAAGGCATTATTGATAACGCATAGGAATGGGACTTTGTATAATCCACCAGAGATATTTGGCGAATGACCAACAGAGTAATACCACATCTAAAACGCTATCTCGTACCATTTAGTATCCAAGGGCTACCAATCACAGAAGTTGATGTATTAATAATAGGAAGCGGGATAGCTGCATTGAGAGCTGCTGTAGAGATTTCAAGGAAATGCAACGTGCTTATCGTAACCAAAAAAGAAAAAGTAGAGAGTAATTCATTCTATGCCCAGGGTGGTATAGCCGCCTCTATCCCCAGGGGTGATAGTCCTGACTCTCATATAAAGGATACTCTAAACACAGGTTGCGGTCTATCTAATACAAAGATTGTAGGTATGACCATCCGCCAAGGCATAAAACGTGTTAGGGAGCTAATAGAATGGGGTGCTAACTTTGATAGAGTTGGTTCTAAACTGTTGTTTGCAATGGAAGGGGGACACAGTTTGCCGCGCGTATTGCATAAAGGAGATGAAACAGGTGCTGAACTTGAGACACTACTTCTACGTTTAGTTAGCCAAAATGCCAATATAGAAGTAATGGAGGATACCTTTGCTATAGATTTGTTGACTAACGGCGAAATATGTTATGGTGCATTAATATACACTAAAAAGTTTGGGATAGAGGTTGTATTAGCTAAAAAGACAATACTTGCCTCAGGTGGTGTAGGACAGGTGTATAGAGAAACTACTAATCCTTTGATAGCAACTGGTGACGGTATAGCTATGGCTTATCGTGCAGGGGCGGCTATACAGGATATGGAGTTTGTGCAGTTTCATCCTACTACTCTTTACTTGGCAGGTGCATCACGAACATTGGTTTCAGAGGCAGTTCGTGGCGCAGGTGGTAGATTGATTGATAAAAATGGCAGGGCTTTTATGAAGGATTATAATCCAATGGGCGATTTAGCACCGCGTGATATAGTAAGCCGCGCTATAGTTAAACAAATAGAGTTAACAGGTGATACACAGGTTTACTTAGATGTAACTCATATACCTGCACGTGCTATAAGAAGACAATTCCCAGGATTAGTTAGTATGTGTATGAAGTTTGGTTTAGATATAACCAAAGAGCCGATACCTGTAAGGCCGAGCGCACACTATATGATAGGTGGTGTTAGTGTTGATGCCTATGGTAGAACAAGTATAAAAAATTTGTATGCCTGCGGCGAGGTTGCATCCAGTGGCTTTCATGGCGCAAATAGATTAGCAAGCAATTCGCTACTTGAGTGCCTCGTATTTGGGAAGAGGGCTGGTATGGATGCTTCTAAAAGCATAAGTAGTAGAGGTAGTTTCAAATATCCTATTGTCAAGAGTAGATTTGAAAGGCGTGAAAGGAAAAATGATATAGAAATAGATATGGATGATATGAAGAATTCACTTAAGAGCTTAATGTGGCGTTATGTTGGAATAGAGAGAAATAGTAGTGGCTTAGAAGAGGCACTCAAAAAACTTAAATTCTGGTCTGGGTACATACTCGAGAGGGTTTTTATCTCTACTGATGGTTGGGAATTACAGAATATGTTAACCAATGCCATTCTTATAACCCATTCTGCCCTCATACGAAATGAGAGTAGGGGGGTGCATTATAGGACTGACTTTCCTAAGAGAGATGATGGAGTATGGAAAAGACGTATAGTAATCTGATACAACTAAGCTGTTTTACTAAATAGTCGTGCTGATAGTTCTACTATAACTATAAGTATAATAGCCGGCAACATAAGATATATCGTCTCGTCTGGATTATATAAACCAAATTCGAATCTATCCATTGAGAAGGGGAAAGCCCATAGTATAACCCCCTGCCCCATATAACTTTTGAATGAGTCAATAAGAATATGCAGGTAAGAGCCCACCAATAATGACCAAAATATGCTTTTTCTAATTTTCTCCTCAAAGAGATGGGTTATTAGAAAGCATATAACAATTAGTATAAGCGGTGAATGTGATGGCTCACAGTACCAGGTAGGGGAGTTTGATATAAATAAGAATGTCTTGAACACTAAATCTGGCAGGAAATTGCCGATATAAAACATTACCCTCGTTCGCCTATCTTTCAATAGTTTGCCACCGCTATATCCTATCGCATAATGTACTAATAAATCAGCCATTTCTAATATGCTCCTTTGTATGTAAAATGCCTTCTGCTAATCTTATATGGAATGTTCTTACAAAGAGTGCTAAAACATATAGTAAGATTGCCAACGAGATGATATTGCTAAATAATCTTGTGTTATGAGTAAACGGTGGTTTAGATACCTTCTGTAGTTCTATATATCCGCCATCTTCAGATTTTATGAATTTACCGACTATGGATATATTATTGCCTACACTATAATTCCTCGTATCACCCTTGACTGTTATTTTATGTCCATTGGTATTTATTATAAAACCGTTTGATACCTTCTTTTCTATACTACTATAGGGAACCCATATCACCTTTTCATTAAAATCGTTAGGCCTTAACTGGCATACCCAGAACGAAGGATTTATGAATCTACCTGCTTTACTTGAGTATATGAAGGATGATATTATGATGGCTAAACATATTACCACCTTTGTATAGAAGTATCTATTACTGAACACAATTACTCCTCTTGAATAACGTTGTTATCCATAATATTGCTATAACAGCGATGTCTATTGGTATTAGATATACTATATCTTCAGAGTAATATAAGCCGGCTTCGTAACCATTATTAGAAATCGGGAAGAATGGATATATTGCACCTATTCCAATGGTGGTCTTTAACAAATCTACTATTAGATGTAATGTTGAGCCAAAAAATAGCATAGTAAAAGCCGTCTTACGGAATGATTCGGAAAATAGGAATGAAAATAAATAACAGTACATTATTAGCCCTAATAAAGTGTGTGAGGGGACTACAAAATACTTATCCGCTTGCAGTAGATGTTCTAATGATTTCTCTATTATATCCGGTAATAGTGTGCCAGCATATAGTATAAATCGGCTATGCTTACTTTTTGAGAGTAAGCCAAAAGGCAGCGACGCCGTTATATGTGTTAGTCCGTCTGCGATATCTAATCCTTTCTGCTGACAAATACGCCTTCAGCTAACGTTATTTTGAATGCCTTAGATAAATAAACTATCAGAACTATTAAGATTGCTATTGAAACAACATATATTATCAATCTCTTTCGTAGATAGTATTTATGCACTATAAGATTATCTGCCTCTATGAAGTTATCTTTATTGAATCTTCCTGACAGCGTAACTACATCACCCTTATGAGGCGTTTCTTTGCCCCCTGTTACTCGTATCGTAAAGCCGTCCTTCTCTACTATAAAATGGCCATTCTCGGCATCCACTACCTCCTCTGCCTCTAATATTATCTTACTGTCGTTGTATTTATTTGGCATAGATTGGCAGACAATAAATGAAGGATAGATTGTGTTAAACGTTTCTTGTGAATAATATGAAAGTGCTGTTATTGTTGCTATAGCTATTGCTATTTTGAATAGCAAGAATTTATTGGAAAACATCTATGTGGTGCTATTCGTGATATTTACCTATGGCAACTGTTGTATTATGTCCACCAAAGCCCAGTGAGTTAGAGATCGCAACATTTACTGGCATTCGTCTTTTCTCGTTAGGTGTGTAATCAAGGTCGCACTCCGGGTCTGGCGTTTCGTAGTTTATGGTAGGGTGTATTATATCGTTCTTTACGGAGAGTGCAGCAGCTATAAGCTCAACGGCTGCTGCCGCACCAAGAAGATGTCCTATCATTGATTTAGTAGAGCTTATCGGAACCTTTTTTGCGTAGTTACCAAATACTTTCTTTATAGCGAGTGTTTCTGTCTTATCATTAAGTTGTGTAGAAGTGCCATGGGCATTTATATATGATACATGCTCTGGCTTTATGTTTGCGTCCTTTAGAGCAGCGCTTATAGCAAGCGCAGCGCCGGAGCCATCTGGGTCAGGTGCTGTTATATGATACGCATCATCACTCATTCCTACACCGAGCACCTCTGCATAGATCTTAGCGTTTCTGGATTTTGCATGTTCTAACTTTTCAAGCACTAATATTCCAGCTCCTTCGCCTAATACGAACCCGTCTCTATTTTTGTCAAACGGTCGGCTTGCTTTCTGTGGAGCATCATTCCGCGTAGATAGTGCCTTCATACACGCAAAACCATTTATACCTAAATACGTAATAGCCGCCTCGCTTCCCCCAGCTAACATAACGTCCGCATCTCCATATTGTATCATTCTAAAAGCCATACCTATTGAGTGATTACTTGTTGCACAAGCAGAAGCAATAGCAAAGTTTGGTCCACACAAGCCGAAGCGTATTGCTATATTACCTGCTGCCGCATTAGACATCATCTTAGGGATAAAAAATGGGCTAAGCCGAGCGGGCCCTTTTTGAAGATATCTGGTATGCTGATCCTGTAGCTCATTTAGGCCACCTACGCCAGAACCTACGATTGCACCACATCTATCTTTTTTACACTTGTTAAAATCTATTGCTGAATCTTTTACTGCCTCAGATGCGGCTGCTATAGCGAGCTGGGCGAACCTATCAAGTCGTTTCGCCTCTTTTTCCTCGATATAGCTTGTTGGGTTGAAGCCCTTTACTTCTCCAGCAAATGTGACTTCGAAGCTGGTGGTATCTAATGATGTTATTTTGGCTATGCCACTTTTACTTGAGAGTAGCCCTTCCCAAAAGGTAGGTACGTCAAGTCCCAATGGAGTAACAGCACCTACACCAGTTATGACTACTCGCGCTCTTGACATATACAAAGATGCCTAATAGGGACCCTTTATTTAGGAGAGGGAGTTAACTTTTTACACTGGCATTCTTCTCTATGTAATCTATAGCATCTCCTACTGTTTGTATCTTTTCAGCTGCTTCGTCTGGTATGCTTAAATCAAAGGCGTCCTCTATCTCCATAACTAACTCTACGGTATCCAGAGAATCTGCCCCTAAGTCGTTTATAAAGGATGTTCCCTTTGATATCTTCTCCTTATTTACTCCAAGTTGCTTACCCACGATCTCAATTACCTTTGCTTCTATTTCCTTTGTGGTAGGCATATTCCCTCCTTTCATTAAAAAGAAAAAAGCCTACAACCTTGGGTTAAGATAGTAATAAATCGTTTATAGGAATGCAAGCTTTTTTACACATTATAGAAAGAAATGTTACGGTTTCAAGGGCTGATTTAACTCCACAAGTATACCAAAAGTATCCTGTGGCTTTAAGAAATTCACAAGTTTACCATTTGCACCATTTCGTGGCGTATCATATAGCGGCTTAAATCCCTTTGATAAGAGCAGAGCCATAGCATTTTTAATATCATCTACTTCAAAGCATATATGATGTATTCCTTCCCCTCTTTTTTTTAGGAATTTGGTTATTACCACCTCGCCATTCATAGGTTCAAGTAACTCTAAAACCACATCAGATGTGCGGATTTTCGCTACTTTTAATTTCATATCTTGTAATATCTCTGTTCCTTCGTCTGTTAAGCCAAGAACTGTTTTGAAAAAGTTAGCTGCCTTCTGGCAATTATTTACTGCTATACCTATGTGGCCTACCTTTTTTATATTCATAATAACCTATCTTTTACTCTGATCATATTCTCCATATTCTTTTCTCAATAGATTACATATCTCACCTATAGTAACATAGTTTTTTACGCAATCCACTATGGCTGGTACTGTATTTTTATTACTTGATATAGCAAAAAGCAGTTTATTTATGGATAACTGAACTGCATTATTATTTCGTATCTTTCTTATGCGCTTTATATTTGCAATACATTTGTTTTTCAAAGAGGCATCGGCTTTAGATTGAGGCAGTGTTGACGATGCTCTATTCTCCTGAAATTTGTTAACACCTACTATGATGCTTTTACCGGACTCCACATCATTTTGCTGTCTAACAGCACTACTTTCTATTTCTTTTTGATGATATTTTTGTTTTATGGCTTCTATAGCACAACCATACCTTGATATTTCATTTATGTAACGATTAGCTTTTGCTTCCATTTCATTAGTGATTTTCTCTAAATAGTATGAACCTCCTAATGGGTCTATTGTGGTGGGTATATCTGTTTCATTGGCTATTACCTGCTGGGTACGGAGTGCAATGGTTGCGGACTTATCTGTTGGTAGGGACAATGCTTCGTCGAAGGCATTTGTGTGAAGGGACTGGGTGCCTCCGAGAACGGATGAAAGGGCTTGGAGGGTAACGCGGGCTATGTTGTTCTCAGGTTGTTGAGCTGTCAGGGCGGAGCCGGCGGTCTGGGTATGGAAACGTAGTTGGAGTGCTCTCTCGTCAGTGGCGCCGAAACGGTTCTTCATTATTCGCGCCCACATCATCCGAGCCGCACGAAATTTCGCTACCTCTTCGAAAAAGTTATTGTGGGCGTTAAAGAAGAATGAGATACGTTGACCAACTTTATTTACATCTAATCCTCTCTTTTTTGCCTTCTCGACGTAGCAAATCGCATTTGCCAAGGTGAATCCGAGCTCCTGCGCCGCAGTCGCTCCCGCCTCGCGGATATGATAACCGCTTACACTTATAAAATTCCACCGCGGCATATTTTCGAGGCAGTATTCCATAACGTCAACCGCAAGTTTCATAGACGGCTCTGGCGGAAATATATAGCATCCTCTTGCTATGAACTCCTTCAGTATGTCATTCTGCACTGTCCCGGAGAGCTGTGATGACTTTATCCCGCGCTTCTCGGCAACGGCAATATACATAGCAAGTATGATTGGTGCAGTTGCGTTGATTGTCATAGAGACACTTACCTCATTGAGAGAAATGTGGTTAAAGAGGTGCTCCATATCTGCTATACTGCTGATTGATACGCCTGCCTTTCCAACCTCACCTTTTGCGCGTTCGTCGTCGGCGTCGTAACCCATCTGTGTCGGGAGATCGAATGCAACTGATAACCCCTTCTGCCCTTTGGCGAGAAGGAGTTTGTATCGTTTGTTCGTTTCCTCAGCTGTTCCAAATCCTGCGTATTGACGCATAGTCCAGAGTCGTCCAGAATACATATTCGGATATATCCCGCGGGTGAACGGGTATTGACCAGGGAAACAGGTATGCTCGATGTAGTCCTGTGCCGACTTTGAAGGTGATGACATTATGTTTTTAGTCATATTGCAGTGAGCGAGTTAATTATAGAAAGAAGATTATATCACCGTCAAGAGTTCTTTCTGACAATTTAACTCCATATAAAGATTAGCCACCAGAAATTACAATCAGCACCTCGCCTTTTTCGACGGGTTTGCCGCTTTTAGCGTATATTGTCTTCACTACACCGTTCCGACTTGCCGTTATTTCGTTCTCTAATTTCATAGCGTTTAGCGTGATAAGGTGCTGTCCTTCTCTCACCTTGTCACCGACCTTTACATTCACGCTACTTATAAGTCCTGGTATAGGTGCTTTTATCTCCACTGTGGCTCTTACACTGCCCGGTCGAATAGTAGCACCTACGGTTCCCTCGTCAAATGGCATCCTGCTTACCGCCAATTTGTAGTTAATTCCATCAATAAGTATTTCATAGATATTATCTCGCTTCTGGTAGCCGAACTGTATTGACCTTGTGGTGTGGCTCCTGTTATGGCTACTCTTGAGTTCTTCTATTAGGGCGCTACGAATTTGTCCATTACGTTTGTCAAGAGTTATTCTGTGTTTTTCGTTCTCAATGTTGGTAATGAGGGCATCGCCATCTTTGTCGCAATATACTTCTATAGTTTTATCCTTGTGTCTTATATAGTATTTCATTCTTGGTTTATATTTTCTGATATCCCCTGCTTCCATTTAGATATCTCTTT
>Ga0154762_1090_pt1 | contig 13539 bp, 15 predicted proteins | sample Rifle2008BG16ft_FD_105770 | JGI IMG/M metagenome (GOLD analysis project Ga0154762, IMG submission 105770) | Planctomycetes bacterium RBG_16_43_13
AAGATCCCGAATTTATCCCTTCAATATGTAAGACTTCTTCGGGATGCAAAGGTCCAGCAGACCCTCTATGAACTCCTGACGCAGCAATATGAAATGGCGAGGATACAGGAGGCAAAGGATACACCTACAGTACAGGTGCTTGATGCGGCAACGGTGCCGGAGAAGAGGGTAAAACCTCAACGAAGACAGATAGTCATGCTCTCAACCGTAACTGGAATCATCTTTGGGATATTTATTGCATTTTTTATGGAATATATTAAAAAGACAAAGACGGATATTGCGGTGTAGCTGAAAGAATTATTACTAATGTCGAACAACCCTAAGCAAAAAACCAACGTTACACAGCCACCATTTTTTAGTTTGCTGCGTCGCCTCTGGCAACACATCAGTCGTCACCGTCGGTATCAGTTCATCTTGATGCTCGTCTTAACACTGGCCAGTTCATGTGCAGAGGTCGTCAGTCTAGGCGCTGTGCTGCCATTTATAGGCATTCTCACCCAGCCGGATAAAGTGTTTAATTTCCCCCTAATGGCAGGCGTTATACAAGCTCTGGGCATCGCCTCCGCAGAGGGCTTAGTGTTGCCACTTACCATCGCATTTGCCGTGGCCGCATTGATTACCGGGGGACTACGCTTATTATTGTTATGGGTCAGTATTCGACTCGCAAATGCCACTGGAATAGATCTTAGTAATGAGATTTATCGCCGTACCCTCTATCAGCCTTATCGCGTGCATATAGCCCGCAACAGCAGCGAGATTATCAGTGGTATCACTCAAAAGGTGGGTACTGCCACGAGTGTGTTGATGTCTCTACTGACAGTAGTTAGTTCAGCGGCGCTGTTTGCGGCCATCCTGTTGACATTGCTCGCAATTGACCCAATGGTGACTACAGTGACTATGACCGTTTTTGGGGCAGCATACGGAATTGTCACATGGCTAACGCGTTACAGATTAGTACGCAACAGCCAATGCATTGCGCACGAACAGACCCAGGTAATCAAGGCCCTACAGGAAGGTCTCGGTGGTATTCGCGATGTGCTCCTGGACGGCGCCCAGGCTGTTTACTGTGGCATCTATCGTAAAGCCGTCCAGCGGTTACAATGGGCGTGGGGTGAGAATACCTTTATAAGTCAAGGTCCCCGCTACGCCATGGAGACTCTGGGCATGGTGCTGGTTGCCGCTTTGGCCTATGGCTTGACCCATCGGCCAGGTGGTATAGGGGCCGCTCTGCCTGTATTAGGGGTGCTGGCGCTTGGTGCACAGCGCCTGCTTCCCTTGATGCAACTGTTATACGGTCATAGTACAGTTATAAGCGGAAGCCATGCTTCACTGACCGAAGTGCTTGATTTGCTTGATCAACCCCTGCCGGAAGATGCCCGTCAACTTGCACCAGCGCCACTCAAGTTCGAAGACACAATCCGCTTTGACAACGTGCGATTCCGTTACAATAGTGACAGCCCCTGGGTGTTGGACGGCATCAACCTGACCATACACAAAGGAGCGAGAATCGGCTTTGTCGGCAGTACCGGAAGCGGCAAAAGCACGGCACTGGATCTGCTCATGTTCCTGCTCGAACCTACGCAGGGAAAGATTCTGGTGGATGATCAGCCGATCAGCGGTGAACTTCGGCGGGCGTGGCAACGCACTATCGCCCATGTGCCGCAAAGCATATTCCTGGCAGACACCACCATCGCCGAGAATATCGCCTTTGGCGTGCCGCCAGAGCAAATTGATCTGGATCGAGTCCGACAGGCCGCTGATCAAGCCCAGATTGCTGAATTCATCGAAAGTCTTCCCGAAGCTTATAGTGCTTTCGTGGGTGAACGCGGCATCCGCCTCAGCGGCGGCCAGCGTCAGCGCATTGGCATTGCCAGGTCGCTTTACAAGCAGGCAACAGTGATCATCTTCGACGAAGCTACCAGTGCGCTGGACAGCGTTACCGAAAAAGCGGTGATGCGCGCCATCGAAAATCTCAACCGGGATCTCACCATACTGATTATTGCGCACCGGCTCACAACTCTTCAGCATTGCGACACAATTGTGCAGTTGGGGCATGGGCAAATGGTCGCGCAAGGCTCTTATGAGTATTTCATGAACAGCGGGTCCGATTTCCAGAGTTTGGTAAGGACAGAGGCATAAGGAGCCGAGTTTCCGGGAGAATATCGAAAGCGTTGATAGAGGCAAATTGGAGAACTTGGCTACGTGGTACGGTTATTCGATATTTTGAAGTTCACATGGCCAGATCCCCCTATCATTTTTTCTGCGGCAAACCATAAGACATGAACCACAAACTATCTGGAATCAAATGATACCCTACGGTCGCCAGGAAATATCAGAAGAAGATGTCAATGCGGTTGTTGAAGTGCTCAGGTCTGATTGGCTTACACAGGGTCCGGCGATTAGTCGTTTTGAAAAAGTTGTTGCTGATTACTGTGGTGCAAAGTATGCAGTAGCCGTCAATAGTGCGACATCTTCACTTCACATTGCCTGTCTTGCCTCAGGACTGGGACCGGGAGATATACTGTGGACTTCTCCCAATACCTTTGTGGCATCAGCCAATTGCGGGCGTTATTGTGGTTCCAATGTCGATTTTGTGGATATCGATCCCCTTACCTATAATCTGAGCCCTGACCTTCTGGAAGAAAAACTTAGGGAAGCAGAGCAAAAAGGAAGGCTTCCAAAGATTGTTGTCCCTGTACATTTTGCTGGGCAGTCATGCGAGATGGAAAAAATTAATGTTCTTGCCAAACGCTATGGGTTTACTGTTATTGAAGATGCCTCCCATTCAATTGGAGGACGATATAAGGGAAATATAATTGGTGGTTGCGCTTTTTCGGATATCACCGTTTTCAGCTTTCATCCGGTTAAAATCATAACTACAGGGGAAGGCGGAATGGTGCTTACGAATAGTGCGGATTTATACGAGAAGCTGATACGCTTACGAAGTCACGGCATTACTCGCAAGGAAGAGTTTATGCAGGGAGAATCACATGGCCCGTGGTATTATCAACAGATTGATCTTGGCTTTAATTACCGTATGACCGATCTTCAAGCTGCCTTAGGGTCAAGTCAGATGAGTCGTTTGGATGAATTTGTAAAACGTCGTCAAAACTTGGCCCGGCGTTATAATTACAGCCTGAGGAATCTTCCCATAGGTTTACCATGGCAACACCCAGATACATTTTCAGCATTCCATTTGTATGTGATCCGCCTTAAACTTGAAAAAATTAACAAGACACATCGCCGGGTGTTTGAAGAGCTTCGAAATGAAGGGATTGGCGTAAACTTGCATTACATACCGGTTCATACTCAGCCTTATTACCGGCGATTAGGGTTTAAACAGGGTGATTTCCCGGAAGCAGAAATATATTACAGTGAGGCAATAAGCCTTCCCATCTACTATGATTTAACAGAAGAAGAGCAAGACTTTGTTGTTTCTAAACTTGCTGAGGTCTTGCAATGAAAACAGTTATCATTGTGCAGGCTCGGATGACTTCCCGCAGACTTCCAGGAAAAGTCCTGCGAACTGTACTTAATAAACCTCTCTTAGAATTTCAGATAGAGCGTTTTAAAAGGGTCAAACTGGCGGATGAAATAGTTATTGCCACTACTATTAATGAAACGGATATACCAATAGTTAGCCTTTGTGAAAGGCTTTCGATCCCCTATTATCGTGGATCGGAAGACGACGTATTGGCAAGGTATTGGGAGGCTGCAAAAGCATATAAGGCTGACTTAGTTGTCAGGATTACTTCTGATTGTCCCCTAATAGATCCCAGTGTAATTGACAGTGTTATCCAATTTTATCTTTATAATAGCAATAATTGTGATTATGTTTCAAACGTATTGGTGAGAAGCTATCCACGAGGGATGGATACTGAAGTTTTCCCTTTTTTTGTATTAGATGAAGCTTTTCAGGAGTCGACTGACAAAACTGATCTGGAGCATGTAACGCCCTTTATTCACAGACAGCCGCAGCGCTACAGTTTAGCTAATGTTTTTTACACGGAGGATCAGAGTCAGCATCGCTGGACAGTGGATACACCTGAAGATTTTGAATTAATAAAAAAAATATTAGAAAACTTATATCCTGTTAATCCTAAATTTTCTTTAGAAGATGTATTAAATCTTCTAAAAAGCTATCCTGAATGGTCAAACATAAATGCACATGTCGAACAGAAGAAGTTAGAAAGTTGAGAATAAAAGGAGATAATATGAGTGAATTTAAAACAGAACAGGAACAGTTTTGGGCAGGCGAATTTGGCAATGAGTACACGTCAAGAAACCAGGGACTTGATTGGATTGCAAGTAATATAGCCCTGTTTGCGAAGATATTGTCTCATACAGAGACAGTAAGTAATGCCATTGAGTTCGGCGCAAACTTAGGATTAAATCTTAGGGCAATAAGGCAGATTCTGCCTGGGACCGAGCTTTCTGCGATAGAAATAAACCAAAAGGCAGTGGAGGAATTGAATCGTTTGGGAGATATTAAGGTTTATCACCAATCAATTCTCGAATTCACTCCTGATTATATGAGAGATTTGGTGCTTATTAAAGGTGTTTTGATTCATATTAATCCTGATAAACTGCCTTTGGTTTACGATGCGCTTTATCAAACAAGCAACCGCTATATTTGTATAGCTGAGTACTATAATCCTGTTCCCGTAGAAGTTTCATATAGAGGTCACACCGGTAAGCTGTTTAAGCGTGATTTTGCTGGTGAGTTGCTCAACAGATTTAATGACCTCCATTTAGTGGATTATGGATTCGTTTATCACGGCGATAATAAGTTCCCTCAGGATGACATCACCTGGTTTCTTTTAGAAAAAAAATCTTCTTAATTATTGATTACGGGAGGAATTTAAGTCATGAATTATTGCAAAAGATGTGTCATACCAGATACTAAACCTGATTTATTTATTGATGAAGAAGGTATATGTAGCGCATGCCGGAGCTATGAAAAAAGAAAAGAGGTCGACTGGGATGCTCGTCGGGCCGAATTAACTAAGGTATTAGATAAATATACGTCAAAAAACAGCAAAAGATGGGATTGTATTGTTCCCGTTAGCGGTGGTAAGGACAGCACCTATCAAGTGGTTAGAATGCTTCAATTGGGATTGAACCCATTATGTGTAACGGCCACGACTTGTGACTTATCCGATGTAGGTCGTAAAAATATCGAGAATATAAAGAATCTCGGTGTTGATTATATAGAGTTTTCACCTAACAAACTAATACGCAGAAAGCTTAATCGGCTTGGCTTGACCCAGGTAGGCGATATATCCTGGCCTGAGCATGTAGGAATATTTACAATTCCTGTGCGGGCAGCAGTAGAGTTTGAAGTACCGTTGCTTGTTTGGGGCGAAAATTCCCAAAATGAATATGGTGGTCCAGCAGCAGCAAGTGAAAATAACGTTCTTAATCGTCGCTGGCTGGAAGAATTTGGCGGTTTACTTGGATTAAGAGTTTCAGATATTATTGGCATGGATGGTATTGAGGAAAAGCATCTCATACCGTATACCTATCCAACTGATGAAGAATTGCAACGAGTAGGAGTTACAGGTATTTTCCTTGGTTATTATATACCATGGGACGGATATTCTAATGCCTTGATCGCCCAGGCCCATGGTTTTACAACCTTGCAAACAACAGTAGAAGGATCAATAGTAAATTATGAAAATCTGGATAACTGCCAAACAGGAATTCATGATTATTTTAAATTCCTAAAATTCGGTTTTGGCCGATCGACTGACATTGCTTGCCTGCATATTCGACGAGGACGTATCACCCGCCAGGATGGCATTGAATTAGTGAGTAAGCATGACGGCAAGTTTCCATGGATGTATCTTGGTAAGCCTCTTGAGAGAATTTTGGAACCCTTGGGAATCACTATAGAAGAATTTGTAAGGATTTGCGACAGATTTACAAATAAGAAGATTTTCCTAACTGATGGAAAAGGGAATTTGATCAAAGATAAATATGGGAATCTTTCAAAGATAAATTACGATAATGTGTAGTTGCCGGAGGTGAGCATGGATTATAGGTTGCCTTTCCCAAGGGTAGTCAGAATTGAGCCGTCGAGCAAATGTAACTTAAAGTGCTCCCATTGCCCTACAGGGATCATTGATATGGAGCGTGGGGTAATGAAGGATGAGGTGTTCTCAAGTGTTTTGAGTACGATAAAAGCCAATCAGGAATTTATCAAAGTTGTTGTTCTTTATCATGGGGGGGAGCCGTTTATGAGCAAACGCCTCTTTCATATGGTCAGAGAACTTAAAACATGCGGCACTATTTCTGTGAAGACTGTTTCCAACGGCATGATTTTGACCGAACTGCTAATAGCCGGTCTAGTGGATAGCGGGATGGATATTATTGAATTCTCGCTCGATGGGATTTCGCCTGAACAAAACAATTTTGTCAGGCGAGGATGCAATTATGAGAAAGTGGTAGAAAATATTAAAAAACTGATTTTGTATAAAAAGAGAGCCTCTGCTATCAAGCCCCAGATATTTATCTCAACTACTCAATTCGTGGATCGGTATTTGCCAAAAGAGACTATGGAGGCGAGAGTTCCTGCGTTTCTCTTGGAAGAATTTTCAGGCGAATATGAAGTGGCTGGCTTCAAGCCGACGCTTGCAATGCGATGGCCCCACGTGGATATCATCGAAAACACATATGACGTATATATTGATCCAAATGACACGGAAGTTAGAAATTATTGCGATCATGTCTACAGCACGGTAACAGTGAGATCAAATGGGGACGTTGTCCCATGTTGTTATGACTTAACCAGCGAGTATGTCATGGGAAACGTCTTGAAGTCTGATCTTGCTTCAATTTGGAATAATGAAAAATCGTTATATATCAGGAAAAGTATTGATCAAAAGAAATTTATTTCGCTATGCAATAACTGCAATGTAGTCAAACCAAATGCATATCTTTTATTGAAACCTGATGTCCTAAAAAAGTTTAGTAATTGATATCCATGGATGTACTAGTTATAGATTATGGCATGGGGAATTTAGGATCTGTAAGACGGTCCTTAGAAGAATGTGGTGCGCGCGTAATTGTCTCAGATAACCCAAAAGATATTGAAAGTGTTGCAAAAGTTGTCCTTCCAGGTGTAGGTGCTTTTGCTGACGGAATGGCAAATCTTAATAAGTTGGGATGGGTTTCTGCTATTTATGATGCAGTGAAAAAAGAAAGGCTTCCCTTGCTTGGCATTTGTCTTGGTATGCAATTACTTGCTGACAAGGGGTATGAGGGTGGTGAAACTGCGGGATTAGGGCTTGTTCCCGGAAAGGTAATACGTTTAGAACCGGATTCTCCTAATACCAAGATTCCTCATATCGGATGGAACGAGGTTAATCAAACCAAGTCCGACTATATTTTTAATGGAATTGATGATGGAACGGATTTCTATTTTGTACACAGCTACCATTTTGTTTCCACTGATACAGAACATATCCTTGCTACGACACCTTTTTGCAATAAATTTGTTTCTGCAGTAGCGGCTGGAAACATCATCGGAGTTCAGTTCCATCCAGAAAAAAGCGGGTATCCGGGACTTCAACTTCTGGAAAATTTCCTTAAAATTTAGGAGGCTAAGGGATTGTTAAAGGTTCGTGTGATACCTACTTTGCTATGGAAAGGCGTTGGCCTCGTAAAAGGAATTGGATTTGATAGCTGGCGAAGAGTAGGCACGGTGATGCCAGCAATAAAAGTTTACAATACGAGACAGGTGGATGAGTTAATCATTGTAGATATAACTGCTACTGCGGAAAAGAGGTCCCCAGATTATAATGAAATCGAAGAATTTGCAGCTGAATGCTTTGTCCCCCTGACTGTAGGCGGAGGTATCAATAGCATTGATGACATCAAAAATCTACTTCGGGCTGGAGCGGATAAGGTATGTATCAATAGAGCTACTTATGACAATCCTGGAATTGTGCAGAAAGCTGCGGATAAATTCGGATCTCAGTGTATCGTGGTAAGTATTGATGCCCGCAGGCATCCCGATGGCAATTATGAATGTTTGAGCCATTGTGGGATGAGACCTACTGGAAAAGAGCCTGGCATATGGGCGAAAGAGATGGAACAACGGGGGGCGGGAGAAATCCTTATTACATCGGTTGAGAGAGACGGAACGATGCTGGGCTATGATCTCGAATTAATAAGAATGGTTGCTGAATGTGTTAATATACCTGTGATAGCTTCAGGTGGAGCTGGAAATTATCATCATATGTATGAAGCCGTTTCCCAAGGAAGATGTTCCGCAGTAGCAGCAGCGAGCATGTTTCATTTTACTCAGCAGACTCCCATGGAAGCTAAGCAGTACCTATCGTCCAAAGGAGTTCCTGTGCGGAACGTGAATGTCAGGTGAATTGTGCAACAGTCTGAATGAGGTAATGCCGAAGGTGTTCAGAGTCGGGCTAAAGCTCTGGTCAAATAATGAGAATTATTTCAAAGAGGCGATTCGCCTCTTTGAAAAAGGGATATATCAGTACATTGAACTATATATGCTTCCCGGTACGCAAAAGAAAATGGTTGAGATGTGGAAGGAGTTGGCTATTCCTTACGTAGTCCATGCGCCACATTTTCAAGCGGGACTCAACCTTGCAAAGAGAGAACAAAAGGAGGCTAATTTTAAGCTGATTGATGAGACCCGATGGTTTGCTGATGAGCTTTCCGCTGGAAATATAATCGTACATCCTGGAATCGCAGGAAATATAGAAGAGACGGCCAAGCAAATAAAAGAGATAAATGAGCCGAGGCTAATTGTTGAGAACAAACCTTATTACGCTATAATTGACGACCTTATCTGCAACGGCACGACGTCGGAAGAGATTGAGTTTGTCATGAAAGAGGCGGGGATAGGGTTCTGCCTTGATATAGGTCATGCGTTTTGCGCTGCGAGAGGGTTGAAGAAAGAGCCGATGGAGTTCCTTAATGGCTTTCTAAGTCTAAAGCCGGAGATGTTCCATCTCACTGATGGAGACTATGAAAGCGTGTATGACAGACATGACCATATCGGCAAAGGCAATTATGATATTAAAAAAATAGTAAACCTTATCCCACAGGGGAAGAGGGTCACGCTTGAGACGGAAAAGGACTCAAAGGAAAACCTTGCGGATTTTGAAGAGGACATAAGCGCTCTATTGGAACTAATGAATAATAATTATCAGGTAAAATTGGCTGCTGAAGACGACATGATGGATGTTTTTAAATTGTCGAACGACCCCGTAGTCAGAGAAAATTCCTTTTCACGGGATCCAATACCTATTGATGAACATATAAAGTGGTTTAAAAATAAGATATCCACCAAGGCTTGTACCTTCTATATTATAAGGGACAAGGTGGGAGAGCTAATAGGCTATTCCAGATTTGACAAGGAGTTGCAGGCGGATGTTCTTGTTTTAACCATCCATTTATCCAGTAAGTACAGGGGCAAGGGAATAGGGGCTCGGATAATCAAAGAAACCTCCAGTATGGTTCTAAACGCAAAGGAATGCAGGGAGGTTGTAGCCTATGTTAAAGAGGGCAATCATATCTCTTTGAGGAGTTTCTTGAAAGCCGGATACAAGGTGTCCGGTAATGGGAATATAAATAATAATCCGTGTTACAAACTAACATTTAGGAGCACAGATAAAGAAGGTTGTTTATGAACTATGTGATTGCCTTTTCACATGAGCGGTACCATGACATATTTTCGAATATGCCTAAACGCGCAGGCAGGGAATTTGTAATCCTATATGGCAAGGATGCTTTGACTTTTGAAAAGTTAAGCGAGATTAAGCCTAGGTATGTATTATTTCCGCATTGGTCATATGTCATCCCATCCGAAATCCACGAGAATTTCGAATGTATAATATTTCACATGACAGATGTGCCGTTTGGCAGGGGTGGAAGCCCTCTTCAGAACCTTATATCACGGGGCATTTATGAGACAAAAATTTCAGCTCTTAAATGTTCGGCTGTAATCGATGCAGGTCCTGTTTATATGAAAAGGCCGCTTTCATTATACAGCTTGGCAGAGGAGATTTACATTAGAGCTGGGAAGCTGATCAAAGAGATGATAATTGAAATCATAGAAAAGGAACCTGTTCCCGTTGAACAGAAAAGTGACCCTGCATATTTTGCAAGGCGGAAGCCTAATGATGGTAACATTGCACCATTGAAAGAGCTTAATGAAGTTTTTGACTACATAAGGATGCTGGATGCGGATGGATATCCAAATGCTTTTCTTGAAACAGAATATTTTAAGTTAGAATTTCAAAGACCAGCGTTGAAGTCTGGGAAAGTGGTCGCTGATGTGATAATTACACAAAAGCAGAGAGGTAAAGATGAGTAAAAAGATACTCGTTATAGCTGCTCATCCCGATGATGAGGTTCTCGGCTGCGGAGCAACCATCGCTATGCATGCAAAAAAAGGTGATGAGGTTCATGTGGTTATTCTTGCAGAAGGTGTAACCAGCCGTGATGATAGGCGCGATCCAAAAGGTCGCAAGTCGGAGTTGTCCGAATTATCAAAGGCCGCTCACAGCGCTAACAAAATCCTGGGAGTGAAGTCCTTGACTCTTCATGATTTTCCGGATAACCGAATGGATTCTTTGGACAGGCTTGATGTTATTAAAGTGGTTGAGCAGCTTATTGATAAATATTGTCCCGAAACTGTGTATACCCATCATGCGGGAGATGTAAACGTGGACCATAGAATCATTCATGAAGCTGTTGTGACAGCATGCAGACCCATTCCTTCCCAGCCGGTTAAGATTCTTTTATTCTTTGAAATCCCGTCTAGTACCGAGTGGCAGACTCCCTGTTCCGCTGCATCGTTTATTCCTAACTGGTTTGTTGATGTTTCTTCAACGATGGATGCGAAATTGCAGGCGCTGGTAGCATACAACTCTGAAATGCGATCTTGGCCACACGCTCGCTCTATTGAAGCGGTTACGCACCTTGTAAAGTGGAGGGGGGCTACTGTCGGTAGTGAAGCGGCGGAAGCTTTTGTTTTAGGTAGAAATCTAATATGATGGAGTAATATGAAAGACATCACTATAGGTAAAAGACATATTGGTTCTCATCATCAACCTTTTATTATTGCTGAGATGTCGGGCAATCATAATCAGTCCTTGGAGAGAGCGTTTGAAATAGTTGAAGCGGCATCAAAGGCAGGTGCTCATGCCTTGAAGATTCAGACCTATACTGCTGATACAATGACGTTGGATTTGGATGAAGGAGAGTTTTTTATTTCTGATCCAAGCAGTCTCTGGGAAGGGAAGTCTCTATACAAGCTTTATCAGGAGGCCTATACACCCCGGGAGTGGCATAAGCCAATATTTGACCGCTGTAAAGAGCTTGGAATGATTGCCTTTAGCACTCCCTTCGATGAAACTGCCGTTGACTTCCTTGAAAGTCTTGATGTGTCGTGTTACAAGATTGCCTCCTTTGAAAATACCGATATCCCTCTTATTCGTAAAGTGGCGTCGACAGGCAAACCAACGATCATCTCTACCGGTATGGCAACTGTGGCAGAACTGGATGAAACTGTCAGAGCTGCGAGGGAAGCCGGTTGCAAGGACATTGTTCTACTTAAATGCACCAGCACTTATCCCGCGACTCCAGAGAATACAGATATCCTAACTATTCCGCATATGCGCGAACTGTTCGGCTGCGAAGTGGGCCTGTCCGATCACACCATAGGCGTGGGCGTTTCGTTGGCCAGCGTGGCACTGGGAGCTACCGTCATAGAAAAGCATTTCACCCTTAATCGCGCCGATGGCGGCGTGGACAGCACCTTCTCCATGGAACCCGCCGAGATGGCGCAACTGGTGGTGGAAACCGAACGCGCCTGGCAGGCACTGGGCAAAGTGAGCTACGGGCCAACCGAGGCCGAGAAAAAGTCCATTCAGTTTCGTCGTTCACTGTATGTGGTACAAGACCTCAAAGCAGGCGATGTACTGACGCGGGAGAATGTGCGGGCGATTAGGCCTGGGTTAGGCTTGCCGACGAAGTATTTGGAGCAGGTGCTGGGCAAGACCGTGAACCAGGATGTGAAGCGTGGGACTGCGCTAGACTGGGAGTTGATATGATGAAAAACGCGTTGAAAAAATATGTGCCTTACATCGCGCGGCCGATACTATCCAAAATACATCGCTTCAAAGATGCGCATCGAGGAGAGCATTGTTATCTCTTCGGCGATGGAATTTCTATCAAGTGGTTCGATCTGACTAAATTCACTGACAAGATCGCGATGCCATGTGCTCAATTGCCGTTCCACAAACAGTTTTCCTACCTGCATGTCAAGTATTTGCTTTTGATGGAGCCTTATTGGTTCTATCCGATCTGTCGGACAACGAGACCGCCAATAAGAATCATCAGAAATCACATACAAAAAGCCTATCGGGATGTTATAAAAAACAATCCCGATAAAGAATTCTTTATTAATTTGTCCAACTATCCTGTGTTGTCTGGTAAAAATATAACTTATATATTTAAAAAATTGTATGATGCTCGATTACCCGCAAATTTCTTGTCGAAAAGAATAAATAGTTTTGAGGGGTCAATAAATGGTTCAATACTCTTGGCAATTTATTTGGGGTTCGATCATGTCTATCTTGTGGGGTTTGACTACACACATTCGCCAGCACGTTCGCATCACTGGTATGAGAAAGGACATGGGGTTATATCGGAGCTCGCAGATTATCAAAAAGAATTCTTTGATGGTGCAAAAGAATTCATCGACATCACGACTATTACTCTCGACGGAAAAAGCGATCATTTGGACTATGTCACTTACCAAGACTACACGGGATGTGCTCCAGCTTTTAAGGAGAACAACGAGATCGTTGAAGAAAAATATTTAAAGATTCTCTCGACATGGCCTGGAAATTCAATTTTTTGAGGGAGGTTGGGGGAAATTAGTTATGGGCCTACTGAAAACGAAGAACCTTCTTTACAATACCGTTGTTCTCTTTATGTAGCTCAGGATATGAAGACAAGAGAGATATTTACAAAAGAAAACCTGAGCGCAATTAGGCCGGGCCTTGGTTTGCCGCCGAAATATTTTGATATGGTGGTTGGTGGAAGAGTTAATCAAGATGTACAGAAGGGAACGGCAGTCAAGTGGGAAATCTTAAAATAGTGAGATGAGGCAAGTAAAAATGGCTATATCAAAGGCAATTTTAATAGGATTTGGGCATCATGGTAAAAACAGGTTGTTCAAATCTTTGTTAAGTTTGCCCCAGATTGAGGAAATCTTGGTTTTTGCCAGAAATCCTTCTCTTTTTGCGGGTATCGAAACAAAGGTTAACGAGAAAATTATAAGAATTACGAGTAATTTTGAAAAGATGCTTGAGACTGCGTCGGAAGAAACATTTGTTGTAGTAGGGATTACGGCAAAGGACCGTTTGGATATCATTAAGAAAATAGTTTTAAGGAATGTTATACACAGCGTCATTAATTATGCAGCATAATATTATTGACTTATAGCGTCCTTCTTGCCATAGTATAAGGCAAGGAGGGCGTTTCGATGCGTAA
>Ga0154762_1107_pt2 | contig 13329 bp, 13 predicted proteins | sample Rifle2008BG16ft_FD_105770 | JGI IMG/M metagenome (GOLD analysis project Ga0154762, IMG submission 105770) | Planctomycetes bacterium RBG_16_43_13
AGACATCACCCGTAGTATCCGTTAACACGGAGACGGTCTTCAGAATTGGCACAGTCGGCAAGCCAATACCAAACGTAACTATCTATATAGCAGAGGATGGCGAGGTGCTCGTGCAGGGGCCAAACGTTATGGCGGGCTATTACAAAAGACAAGAGGAAACAGAAACAACTATCAAGAACGGCTGGCTTTATACAGGAGATATTGGTGAAGTAGATAAGGATGGCTTCCTAAAGATTACGGACAGGAAGAAAGACCTGATAAAGACATCTGGCGGTAAATTCATAGCACCTCAACCAATAGAGACAGCACTTAAAATAAGCCAGTATATATCAACCGCCGTTGTGGTCGGCAATAATCGGAAGTTTGTTTCCGCCCTCATTATCCCAAACTTTAGCAGGGTATCCAGCCATTCAAAAAGTGAGCTGGAGCAGATAATAGAAAACGAGATAGAAAAAGTAAATGCCAATCTATCACAATTTGAAACAATAAAGAAATTTATCCTCCTTGAAAATGACTTCACTATCGAGTGTGGAGAACTTACCCCCACTATGAAGCCAAAACGTAAGTTCATAGATGAGAAGTATAAGAAATTGATAGATACCCTTTACAGTGATTAGGTTATTTTGTAATATATCTGACGGACTAATTTTAGTATGTATATCTACAAAGCTGGGGTAATTGGAGCAGGGCTTATGGGCTCCGGCATTGCACAGGTCATATCATTTACGGGCATACCGGTAGTTCTAAAAGACGTTAATGACACCTTCGTTCAAAAAGGATTATCAGCCGCACGTTCTTTCTATGAGACACGACTAAAAAAGGGCAAGATGTCACAGACAGACGTGGATGCAAAAATGTCTCTCATAACAGGCACTACTAAATACGGAGACCTCTCGGATGTGGATTTAGTTATAGAGGCAGTTCCTGAGGATTTGACTCTAAAAAAGCAGGTGTTCAGCGAACTCGGTAAGGTCTGTCCAGAGCATACTATCCTCGCTACAAACACCTCCGCCCTCTCAATATCCGCTATAGCATCTGCCGCGAAAAAACCAGAAAACGTTGTAGGTATGCACTTCTTCTATCCCGCCCCAGTTATGAAGCTTGTAGAGGTTATACCTGCGTTGCAGACATCACAAGAAACCATTGACGCTGTTGTTTCTTTTGCAGAGAACATACGCAAAATACCTATTCGCGTAAAGGAATGCGCCGGATTTCTCGTCAATCGCCTCCTGATGCCGTATTTCTGTGAGGCAACCTATGCGTTAGAAGAAGGATTAGCCGCAGTGGAAGAGATAGACGAAGTAATGGTAAAATTCGGTATGCCTATGGGGCCGTTTAAGTTAGCAGATACGCTCGGTATAGATATATGCTACAATGCCGCTAATGTAATGTATAGTTCTTATGGCGAACGGCTAAAACCGCCACATCTACTCAAGGAACTTTATGACAGAAAAATGCTTGGTATAAAATCAGGGGCTGGTTTTTATGTATATGATGGCAGAACGAATGAACTGAAAAATATAATTCCCAAAAAAGTGATTAAACGAGATGAATTAGCACCTATGCGACTTATTTACCCTATGATAAACGAGGCGGCTATATGTCTTGAGGAGGGTGTAGCAACTGCTGGAGATATTGACTTGGCAATGATTGCAGGAACTGGATTCCCGCAAGATAAAGGCGGCTTACTCCACTATGCTGACTCTGCCGGTATAGAAAATGTGTTGGTGGAACTGCAAAGATTAGAAAATATATACGGACAGCGATTCCATCCATCGCCACTTCTACAGAGAATGGTCGGTGCAAACTATTTGGGAGTAAAAACGAAGAAAGGATTCTTTAGTTATACTTGATATTTTTATTTAGAAAGGAGGAGCTTATGGCGGACTATAAGTTTGTGAAGGTCTCTACAGACGAGTGCGTTGGCATAATAACCATTTCCAATCCCCCTGTTAATGCACTTTCCTCTAATGTATTCAGGGAGATAACGGATGCAATCAATACGTTCAAGGGCAATCCCGCTATGAAGGCAATAGTGTTAACAGGTGCTGGAACGGTATTTGCGGCGGGCGCAGATATAAAAGAAATTTTGAATATCGCCCGTGCTGAGGATGGCGAGGCACTCTGCCTCAACGGACATAAAGTCCTGAATGCCATAGAACAATCGGATATACCCGTAATTGCCGCTATTAACGGCGTTGCATTCGGTGGTGGAAATGAACTTGCTATATCCTGCCACATAAGGATAGCAAGTGATAAGGCACGGTTCGGTCAGCCAGAGATAAGCATAGGTATAATGCCAGGTTTAGGTGGTGCGGTCCGCCTTGCACGTTTGGTCGGTCAGGCAAAGGCAACGGAACTTGCCCTTACAGGTGAGCCCATCTCCGCCCAAGACGCAAAATATTTAGGATTAGTGAATATGGTCGTCCCTGACTCAGCACTTATGACACAGGCGGTTGGCTTGGCGAAGAAAATCGGCTCAAAAGGAAAGGTTGCCATAGCATACATCTTAAAGGCACTGCGAGAGGGCTCAAAGGTTGGACTGGAGGATGCCCTGAAACTCGAGGCAAAACTCTTCGGACAAATTATGATGACAGAGGATAAAAAGGAAGGCATATCCGCCTTCCTCGAGAAGAGACAGCCAAAGTTTAAGGATAGATAAGTCGTTAACGTGGAAAAATATATATTGGATTAGGAGGCATTTATGGATTTTAAGTTCTCAGAAGAGCAGGAGATGATTCGCCAGATGGTGAAGGAGTTCGTGGATAGGGAGATAAAACCCCTTGCCATAGAGATTGATGAGACAAAAAAGATACCGCAACACCTGATAGAAACTGCGAAGGGTCTTGGGCTTTTCGGAATAAAGTTTCCTGAGAAATACGGCGGCGCAGGAGGTGGAGAAATCAGTTATAACATAATGTGCGAGGAGCTATCCCGCGGTTGTGGGTCGTTCACAGCACTCATCGGCGCCCACGAGTCCATCGGCGCCACCTCTATTTATTTAGCCGGCTCAGAGGAGCAGAAACAGAAATATTTAGTCCCTATGGCTCAAGGGCAACTCCTTGGGGCTTATGCACTTACAGAGCCAAACGCCGGCTCAGACGCTGCAAACCTCTCTACCACAGCAGTAAAAGACGGAAACGACTGGGTCATCAACGGGTCAAAAATATGGATTACGAATGGCAGTATCGCGGATGTAATAATCGTATACGCACTTACGGATAAAAATCTGCGCGCCCACGGCGGTATAACAGCGTTTATCGTAGAAAAAGGATTTAAGGGCTTCAAGGTAGGAAAAAACGATGAGAAGATGGGTATACGGGCGGCTCAATCGGTAGAGCTCATATTCGAGGATATGCGTGTCCCTAATGAGAATATCCTCGGCAAGGTAGGCGAAGGATTCAAAGTCGCACTCGCAACGCTCGACAGGGGCCGCCTCAGCTTAGGTGCTTGCTGTTTAGGGGCAGCTAAAGAGGTTCTCGACGTAAGCATTAACTACTCGATACAGAGAGTCCAATTCGGCAAACCAATAGCCGAGCAAGAGGCAATACAATTTATGTTAGCAGATATGGGAGCGGCTACATACTCTATGGAGTCAATGGTCTATAGGACCTCGTGGATGTGCGAACAGGGGATACCCTTCTCGAGGGAGTCAGCAATAGTTAAGGCACTCTGTTCAGAAGAATCAGGAAAGGTAATAGACAAGGCACTCCAAATCCACGGCGGCAATGGTTATATGAAAGAATACCAGATAGAGCGATTTTATAGAGATGCCCGCGTCAACCGCATCTTTGAGGGCACAAATGAAATACAGCGTCTTGTGATAGCGAGAGATTTACTGAGAAGAGGGAAATATTAAAAAGATAAAAGTAGATGGCTCTAATGTCTGCTATATAGATGAAGGGCAGGGCAAGCCGATTCTTTTCCTACACGGCTGGGGAGCGTCTAATAAGTTCTGGCGCTCTAATATACCAGAATTGTCGAAATCCTTTAGATGCATAGCACCTGATATCATCGGATTCGGCGAATCAGATAAACCAAAAATCGACTATAGCATCAATGGTTTTGCTGACTTCATACATAAATTTTTGAATGTTCTCTCAATAAAAAAAGCTAATGTATTAGGGCACTCTATGGGTGGGACCATAGCTATAGCATTATCAATTCAATCACGAGAAATAATAGATAAGCTGATACTGGTAAATCCTGTCATTAAAGGTAAAGATGCCTTCTCGACAAGGGTTCGAATGCTCTCATTACCGATTGTGAGGTCGCTCACATATCTACTCTGCAAGATCAGAACAGTAAGACGTTGGATTGCAAAAGATATTATGGCACGAATGGATGATGAACTAATAGATGATATTGCGAGAGGAGGATACCGCCCTATGGTAGGAGGACTAATTTCCCTGCAAAACATAGATTTTAGCCGATGGCTTAAAGAAGCCGTAGTTCCTATACTCATAGTTACCACTGATAGGGATAAGGTCGTAAGAAACAGGCAGGACTATATATTGAGGGATGGCTTGTGCAATGTAACTATAAGAACAATATCAGGCGCTGGGCACTGCGTTATGCTTGAGGCACCAGAAAAGTTTAATAGAATAGTGGAAGAATTTCTGAATGGATAAATTACACTTACTTCTGTAGCCGCGCCTCTCGCAACCGTTTCTCCGCACGTTCTGCGAATTGTTTAGTGTCCTCGTCTGATGTGCCATTTTTTGCAAATTCTTTTGCAAGCGTAATAACTGTCTCTAATTCTTTACGTGCTTCCCCCATCTTATCAAGGGCAAGCTTGGTCTCGCCCAGATAGTAGTGGCAGGATATTTCTGATGAGATAATTTTAGACGCAGAGGTTAAGTCATTTTCCGCGGTCTCGTAGTCCCTATTTTTGTAACGTTCTATGCCATAACCGAGCAGGGCGTCGAAATTCTCTGGGTCAAGCTGTTTTGCCTTCAAGAAATCTTGCTCTGCCTTTTTATGTTCGCCACTTGCCAAATATGTCTTTGCACGCTCTAAATAGAAAAATTCATTATCTGGCTGTGCGGCGACTGCCTCATCAAGTATTGAGAGGGCAGTAGGATGATTCCCTTTAGCGGTCTCTTCCTTTGCTTTATCGAGTTTCTCATATACAATCATACTATCGCGGAATTTCTTAGTGCGTTTTTTGAAACTTTCTTCACCATATGTGAGCCCCTTATCATCAGCATCTTTATACTTCTTCTGTAGCTTTTTGTCCACCTCATCGATTCTGTGTTTAGTCGTAGGATGGGATTGGAAATATTCATCCGTACCACTCGCTTTTTTCTTATCCAGCTTTTTAAGTATTTCTAGGACCTGCTCCATAGCACGTGGGTGATAGCCCGCTCTATAGCAATACTCAGCACCAAGAAGGTCTGCCTGATATTCTGCATCTCTGCTGTAACCAAGTAGTATCATACTGCCAATTAAGTCCCCCAACATTGCGACTGCCTTTGCGTTTGTGCCTGCCTCAGCTGAACCGCGGCTTGCCACAGCTATCACACCTGCCTGTAGTAGAACCGACATACCCATTGCATCTGATATCTGCTTGGCACTGTGGCGTGCGGCAACGTGTCCTGTCTCGTGTCCAAGAACGGCGGCGAGTTGTGCCTCGTTATTCAATTTTATCAAAAGCCCTCTCGTAATATAGATATATCCACCTGGTAGGGCAAATGCGTTCACAACGTTGGAATTTACAACTTTGTAGTGATACTTTATATTCTTCCTATCGCTTGCTTTGGCAAGTTTCTGCCCCACCTCGTTTACATAATTGTTAAGCTCCCTGTCCTTTACAACGCCGCCGAATTCCTTCTCCGCTTTAGGGGAATATTCTTTACCTATTGATATCTCCTGACTTTCTGTTACGAGCATAAACTCTGTCTTACCCGTAACGGGATTAGTTGCACAACCTATGAGTTGGATAATTGATACAATAAATATAATAGCTATAACTTTACGCATAACACCTCCTGATACAATTAACTATTAGGATAGATTATATTGCATATTATATCAAAAGCAACAGGTATCAGTTCACTAAACCGTGTCAGCTTTTACTTGAATAAGCACTCTCTGGCTTGTAAGTTATACGGGATTGGTGGCGTAGCCAAGCGGTAAGGCAGAAGTCTGCAAAACTTCTATTCGCCGGTTCAAATCCGGCCGCCACCTTTAAAAATTAAAAAAGCCAAGGGCAAAGTGTAAAATTAAGGAAGGATTAATTCATGTTCCTTCTTAAAATGGAATTCTGCCTCATTTTCTCTATCTATTTCTGCCATAGTAGGTTACTTCTTATCGAGGGTCAGCCCTCTCTCTAATAGTTTTTTGTCTAACAAATCTATGAGAATTAAATTCTTCTTCAGTATCTTATATTCTATCGGGAACGCAATGAAGTTCAAGATTACCGCACCAATCGCAAGTATCAGATGAACGATTGAGGGGATTGCACCAGTGTCCACGCCGCCGCCGATTACCTCTGCCGCTATAGTCAGTAGTATTGAGAAGAATGCAAATGGGAACACCCGCGCCTTAAAGTGTTTTATATCCTTTATTATCTCCGGCTCTCCACCGAGCAGTGCCACTGCTTCCTTCATCTCCTTCCCGCTACCCACAAAGTGAAACATTACAATAGTATGGAGGAATGCGACAAATACAGCTACGAATACACCGAGTATGAAGTGATATGAAAATATATTAGGATACCAGTAGTGGGAGATGAATCCGAGAGCCGCCTCTAATATCAAAAACACGCCCGCCCATATAGCTAACCCGAGAAATATACGGTGCATATTTTACGAGATGATATTCTACAAATCGAAGTTTCTCTCCGCAAGTGCAAATACTTTCTCGAGTTCTTGCTTGGCAAGCGGCTCTACTGTCGTCGTGAGCAGATTTTCCTCCACTTGCTTTACCGTCTTCGCACCGGGTATAGCTGTTGAAACGGCGTCATCAGATAGAGCAAACCTTATCGCCGCCTGCGTCAGCGTCCGCCTCCCACCCGCCTCTAGAAATCGCACCTTCTCCGTCGCAGATATGCGGGCGTTTAAGTAGTCGAGAGTCCAGTTATGGCGGATATCACCCTGCGGAAAACTAACCTTTTCGGTAGAAAACTTCCCCGTCAGGAAGCCATTCGCAAGTGGCTCACGAACTATTATCCCCACATTGTTCTTGATAGCCACAGGGAAAAGCTCATTCCTCGGCACCTGATGATATATATTATAAACCACCTGTATCGTATCTACTATCCCGTGCTTCACCGCCTCTACCCCTTCTGCGGGCTCAAATATTGATACGCCTATAAATCGGATTCTGCCTTCTTTTTTAAGTTCTGCGAGTGACTCAAATACCTTACCATCTTTTATCATCTCAAGCGGAGGATTGTGGAGTTGATATAGGTCTATGTAGTCGGTATTCAACCGCTGGAGCGACTTCTCGATAGCAAATTTTATATGCTGTGGCGAGAAATCCATCCGTGTCCGTCCACTGTAGAAATTGCCGCCGACCTTCGTCGCTACAATTACATCTTTACGGCTGTTATCTAATGCACGAGCAAGAACCTCCTCGCTATGTCCATAGCCATATACATCAGCAGTGTCAAAGAAATTACAGCCAAGCTCAAGTGCTCTCCTCACCGCCCTCATTGACTCATCATCAATAGTAGGGCCATAGCTATTGCCGTATTGATTGCCCCCGATTGCCCACGCACCGAAGCCAACCTCCGAGACATTTAAGTTTGTCCTGCCAAGCCGACGATAGTGCATAGTTTAATCTTAAGATTACAGATTATAAGATTTTAGATTGCCATAATATTCCAATCTTCTAATCTTACAATCTCCTTCTACTCCTCCAACGCATACTGCGTCTCTGTAGGGATATACTTTTCAAGGTGAGAGAGTTGGGTGCCCTCCTTTATCAAGTTTCTCGCTATGACGAGCTTCTGTATCTCATTCGCCCCCTCGTATATCTGGGTTATCTTCGCATCCCGCATATATTTCTCTATGGGGTAGTCCTTCATATATCCGTATCCGCCGAAAATCTGGACTGCCTTCGTCGTTACCTCCATCGCCGTCTCTGTGGCGAAGTATTTGCACTCTGCAGAAAGTTTGGAGACATTCGTTACACCTGCATCAGCCGCACGCGCCGCCGCATAGACGAGGTATCGCGCTGCCTCTACCTTCGCCGCCATATCGGCTAACATATGCTGAATACCTTGGAATGCATTTATCGACTGTCCAAATTGTTTACGTTTGGCAGAGTAAACAAGTGCTAAGTCGAGTGCCCCCTGTGCAAGCCCCACCGCCTGCGCGGCTACGCCTGGACGTGCCAAATCGAGTGTCTGCATAGCGAATCGGAAACCATACCCCTCCTCGCCGCCGAGGAGATTCGATTGCGGAACTCTGCACCCCTTGAAATTCGTCTCTACTACGGGAACACACCGAATACCCATCTTATCTTCCGTCTTTCCGATGGAGAAGCCGGTGGTTTCTTTCTCTACAAGGATGGCGCTTATCCTTTTGGATTTTGACGCCGGGTCTGTAACTGCGAAAACAGTATATAGGTCTGCGACACCGCCATTCGTAGTCCACTTCTTCTCGCCATCTATGATGTAGTTACTGCCCTCCTTGCGGGCACGGGTTCTCATACCCCCTGCGTCGCTCCCAGCGAATTTTTCGGAAAGACAGAATGCGATAAGCTTTTTACCGTTTGCAATATCAGGAAGATATTTCTTTCTCTGTTCATTAGAGCCGCCCAAGATTATAGGAAATGAGCCGAGTGCATTGACGGCGAAAAGGACGCCGACACCGCCACAGGCACGGGAGAGTTGCTCTACTACGAGGCAGAGATTCAAAACACCACCACCGCTTGGAACTCCGCCCGGAGCATTACCCCCAAACTCCTTCGGTATCCATACTTTTAGCAACCCCGCCTTTGCGAGTGCCTCTTTTATCTCCCACGGATATTCCTGTGCACGGTCGTATTTTGCGGAGAGGGGTCTAACAACCTCATCAGCGATTTGGCGGGCGCGGTCACGCCACTCCAGATTTTCCTTCGTCAGCAGTTCGTCCATAGTATAATCCTTTCAAAAGAACATATAATCTATAATTTAAGCAGTTTAGGGTGGGCAAGGGCAAGCTGTATTACATCCTCAGGGGTGTCGGGAGTGGCAAGATTATTCTTATCCGCCCACCAGTTGCATATAGCGTAGAGTTCGAACCCGCTCCCGTCCGTCTTGTATTTTCTTGCGTAGCCCCTCACCATATCGGATATGAGCTTCAACTCCTCCTTGTTAAGTTGCTTCTTTATTTTACTGAATATATAGTTGAAAAACTTATGCCTCTCCTTTTTGGTAAGGTCTTCGAAATCAAGGTCGTCTATATCCTCGTAAGGGTTTTCCTCTTTATGGGCGTCACCATTCGACGGATAATCAAAAAACTCTTCTTTCATAACTTTTTTAATGCTTATTTATAGCGATGAATACTAACATAAAGTGCTTGTGCGGTCAAATAGTTTGCCTTTGACTTCCCCTGCCTCTGCCTGTATCATCAGGCACTATTATGTATAATAAACCATCTAAGGATACTATTGCCAAACTAAAAGCCATAGTGGGCGAGGGCAATGTAATAGTCGCAGGCACATCAGCAGAGGCAAAGGACGAGATTGAGCCATATTCCCACGACGAGACGGAGGATTTGCATTTTTATCCTGATGTGGCAATCAAGCCATCATCTGCTAAAGAGGTCTCCGAGATTATGCGGTTGTGCAGTTACTCGCATATACCTGTAACTCCTCGCGGTGCGGGGACAGGTCTCTCAGGCGGCGCCCTTCCAATCTTCGGCGGCATTGTCCTCTCCCTCGAGCGGATGAACAGAATATTAGAGATTGACACAGAAAACCTGATGGCTGTCGTAGAGCCGGGCGTCATCACACAGACATTTCAGGAAGAGGTGGAGAAGCAGGGGCTTTTCTATCCGCCTGACCCTGCAAGCAGGGGAAGTTGTATGTTAGGCGGAAACGTGGCTCACTGTGCCGGCGGCCCTCGCGCCCTGAAATACGGTGTTACAAAGGATTTCGTCTATGGGCTTGAGGCGGTGCTACCAAATGGAGAGATAATAAATACAGGCGGCAAGTTGCTGAAGAACGTAACGGGCTATAATCTTACCCAGCTCCTCGTCGGCTCGGAGGGGACGTTAGCCATCGTAACGAAGATAATATTAAAACTTCTCCCCCTGCCCAAGTATAAAAAGACGATGCTTGTGCCATTTCCGAGCGTAGAATCCGCCGCCCTCTCTGTTATGAAGATTTTCCACAATAAGATAATTCCCTGTGCCTGCGAGTTTATGGAGAGCCAAGCGATAAAGGTAGTTGAGGATATGAAGGGAATGAAATTCCCGCACAGCGACGCACCCGCACTTCTCCTAATAGAGGTAGATGGCAATGACGAGACATTGCTCGAAGCGGACATAGAGAAGATTGGCGAGGTGTGTATGAGCGAGGGCGCCCCTGATATACTTTTAGCGGAGGATGCCCAGAAGCAGAAATTTATATGGGATATGAGAAGGGGGATAGGCGAGGCGGTTAAGAAAATCTCCGCATACAGGGAGGAGGATGCGGTCGTCCCACGGGCGCGACTGCCTGAACTCGTGAAGTGTGTCCAAGAGGTCTGCGATAAATATGGGATTAGGAGCGTTTCCTACGGGCACGTAGGGGACGGCAACCTGCACATCAATCTCCTGAAGCAGGGTGTATCCGACGAGAAGTGGGAGCGGGAATTGCCGAAGGCGGTCGAGGAACTCTTCCGCCGTGTAGTGGCTTTAGGCGGGACTATTTCAGGCGAACACGGCATCGGATATGTGCAGAAAAACTATCTGCCTTTAGCACTTGGTAAGACAGAGATTGGGCTTATACGTGCGATAAAGAAGATATTCGACCCGAATAATATACTAAATCCGGGGAAGGTGTTACCGGATGTAGAGCAAGACAAAAAATAAACGAGATTGAAAAAGGGCATAAGCCAATAGGCGATGCACCTTAATATTTTTTTTGAGGAGGTTTTATATGTTAAAAAAAGTAATACCACTTTTCACATTAGGCCTTCTTCTATGCTCTTGGATGTATATGCAGGGTAATATCTTAATAGAACAATTGAAATCTGACAACGAACAGGTACGGATAAAAGCAAAAGGAAAGATTATGGAGGAGAGAAAGGAACTAATAGATGGGTTTATAGAAATTGTGAAGGAGAAACGAGAAGAGAAGAGTTATAATAAGCTAAATGATAGACGATTATTGGCAGTTCAGCTTTTGGGTGAATTACGGGTGTCAGAGGTAGTGGATTTACTCGTAGATGATATACTTTTCTGCCCATCTCAAGAGGCGAATAAGAAAACCATAGAAACTGTTTATCCTTGCGTTTCATCGCTTATAAAGATTGGCAAACCAGCTACTCTTTCTATATTAAAAAGGGCTGAAAGCGAGATAAAAGATGGCGATAAAGAGCTACGAATTAGAGAAAGGACTTCAATCATTTACAATTACATAATTCAGCGTATAGAAGGGGATAGCATTGCCAAAGTTATTTTGGAAAAAGAACTTGAGAAAGAAAAAGTCAACAAAGAAACCACAAAGATAGAAAATTTACAAGAGATGCTAAAGCATTATGAAAAGAAGTAGATATATAAAAATATCAAACATAGAGAGGAGACATTATGCGTTACAGAACATTCGGCAGGACGGGATTAAAAATTTCAGAAATTGGTTTCGGCGCCTGGGCTATCGGGGGCGTTACGAAAGGTGGGAAGAGTTACGGCTCGACAGATGACAAAAAATCCGCAGAGGCGATAAAGAAAGCACTCGACCTCGGCTGTAATTTCTTCGACACTGCCGATATCTACGGCAGAGGGCATAGCGAGGAACTCGTCGGCAGGGCATTACAGGGCATCAGAAAAGATGTAGTAATCGCGAGTAAGGTGGGGTTCGATTTCTACAATAACACACCTGCGAAGCCGAACTTCACACCCGAATATATAAAGAAGGCGATAGAGAAATCACTGCAACGACTCGGGACCGATTATATCGACATATATCAAATCCATAACCCACCGCTTGAGGTGATAAATAAACGAGAGGCGATTGATGCACTCTTCGAGTTGAAGAAGAAAGGGCATATAAGGTTTGTGGGCGTCTCCATAATAAAGCCGGACGAGGCACTTGCGTCAATAGAACTGGGCGTGGAGACAATACAACTCGTGTATAATATCCTCAAGCAGGAGCACGCAAAAGAGGTTCTCCCTCAGGCGAGGGGACGAGGCGTAGGCATCATAGCCCGTGAGCCGCTCGAACGGGGCATTTTGGCGGGTAAATATAATGCGAACTCTAAATTCCCTGATACTGATATACGTTCCATCTACAAACCAGAGGAGTGGACTGAGAGGGTCGAAAAAGTTGAACGATTGAGATTTTTGGTTAAGGGTGACATAAAGACGATGGCACAGGCGGCGCTTAAATTCGTCCTTGCGAATGACGTCGTCTCTACTGCTATACCGGGGGCAAAGACGCCCGAACAGGTGGCTGACAATATAGCCGCCTCGGACGCCGAATATCTTAGCAAACAGGATATGGATAAGATATTTGAGATTGCGGGTAAGAAATAAGGTAAATATGAAATGTCAAGATTGTAATGTTAATGTCCCATCAATTATGGAAAGGTTAAATTTATGGAATAAGATGCTTGGTAGCTTATTTTATGCATACGATCTGATTAGGTTCAAAAAGATTAAGAAGGTAGATCTTACTTATATATGTAACAACTGTGGCAAGCGGTACGAAGCAAACTGGCGTGAGGAGATCAAGTGTTTTATTACATTCGGTTTGATAATGTTATCAGTAGCAGGACTTGCAGTTCTGATAGTGTACCTATTGTCGTGCATGGGATTAGTACGCTAACTTTAAGGGAGGTAGGATTATGGAACTAAAAGGCAAAACAGTGGTTATATTAGTTGAGGATTTGTATCAGGAGTTGGAGGTGTGGTATCCGCTCTATCGGCTCCGAGAGGCGGGGGCGGTGGTTGTGGTAGTTGGGACGGGCAAGAAATCGTATAAGAGCAAGCTCGGTTATGAGGTTCAGCCGAATGCGGATATAAATGATGTGAAGGCGGGGGATTTTGATGGCATAATAATCCCTGGTGGATATGCACCCGACATACTCCGCAGATTTCCAGCGGTGAATGAATTTGTTGCGGATGTTTTCAAGCGAGGTGGTGTAGTTGCAGCTATATGCCACGGGCTATGGGTGTGCGTCTCGGCAAGGATACT
>Ga0154762_1130_pt1 | contig 13252 bp, 16 predicted proteins | sample Rifle2008BG16ft_FD_105770 | JGI IMG/M metagenome (GOLD analysis project Ga0154762, IMG submission 105770) | Planctomycetes bacterium RBG_16_43_13
GGAGTATTCAAAGCTGAAATCCGGACATTCCAAATGAGTCTCTATTTCCTCGACAGCAACATTATAATGTATACCCTTGGTGGTCCTCATACCCTGAAAACTCCCTGTGTCAGAATCCTCGAGAAGATACATTCTGCCAGAATGCAGGTCTGCACCAATACAGAAATATTTCAGGAAATCCTCTACCGGTACTATTCATTAGACAAGAAAGTTCTTGCCCATCAGGCATGTGACATTCTGAAGGATATCGTAAACCCTATCTTCCCCATTACTCATGAAGATATTGAAAAGGCGATGTCTCTCCTGAAGCAGTATACAATCCCAGTCAGAGACGCCGTCCATGCAGCCACCATGTTGAATCATAACATCCACCATATCCTCACCACCGATGTCCATTTTGACAAAATCCATGAAATAACCCGCATCCATCCTGGCTGATACCCTGATTATCTTCAGAGTGTATTTTATGATGAACAAAAAGCAGATAGACAACCTCTCAAGTATTGCTATGATATAAGCAAACTCGTGATGGGATTTACAACGGTTCAACGAATTACCCGGGAAAATACTCATTTAGGAAGTGCTGCCATGGGAGACATTCAATGCCACTGACTTCATATGGATGATCAGAGGTCGTTATGCAAACTCCACGTGAGCCTTTATAATCTCCAAGAAAATTGAACAGACCGCGAAGGTCTGACTGGCGAACACGGCCCTTACTTTTAATTTCCACCCCCAATAGTCCTCTGTCTGTCTCAAGTATAAGGTCCACCTCCGCTCCCTGTCCTGTGCGCCAGTAAAACATTGGCCAGTCTTTTTCCGAGTAGCGGTTCAGGCGGTAAATCTCAAGAATAATGAAATGCTCAAAGAGCCGTCCATATAACTCAGTCCCTTTTACAGGTTCGGCTTCCAGGCGGCGGCAAAGCGTATTGATTACCCCAAGATCAAACAGGTAATAGATTGGATGGGAAACAAGGCGTTTACGGGCACTTTTCAGATAAGGCTGAAGGGAAAAGGCAATCAAGGTATCTTCAAGCACCTGGTAGTATTCTCTTATAGTCTTTGAAGCAACGCCGGTCTCCCTCGCAAAGTTATTGTAATTGACGGACATGCCGCTTTGATCAGCAGCCAGTTCTAAAAACCGGCTGAAGGCCGGAATATTACGGATGATAGATTCAGCAAGTATCTCTTCCTTCAAATAGGTGTCAGTATAGGCTTTGAGTGTCCTTACCCGGTCTTTATCTTCCATTGTAAAGATAACCGGAAGCGAACCATATCTCAACACATCTTCCAGGCGAAAGTATTTGCCTATTTCCAGAGACGTCAGCGGAAAAAGCTTATAAGACCACGCGCGGCCTGCCAGCAGGTTTACCGGGGCCCGCTTCAACTTCCTTGCGCTTGAACCTGTCATGATAAATGTCAGCCGGCCTTTATAGGATTCAATCATGTCATGGATCTGATCCAAAAGAAGGGGGATCTTCTGGATTTCGTCAACAAACACCACCCCCCTGGGATGCTTCTTAAGCCAATATTCGATTTCATTGTGAAAAAGCTCAGGTTCCCGGCTATATTTAATAAATGATTCTGTTGCAAGTAAATTGACTGTGAAATGAGGAATTCCTTCCGACAGAAGTGTTTGAATCAGCGTTGTCTTTCCTGTCTGGCGCGGTCCAAATAGAAATAAACTGTGCCTTTCAATTGGAAGTCTGATAAGACGGTTAAACATCTTCATTACCTAATAGGTTAATTTTACATGGTAATTATAACCTACAACCTCTGAATATTCAAGAAGTATCCTTGATATATAGTCTTACCCACCTGCCTCGGTCCGGAAAGCATAATTATCTTTTCTTTAAGATCATTTCTTATATTGGGATTTAAGTACCTTTCCATGCGACTATCTGGGCGCTGTCCCTAATTTATCTCTTGGCTGATACCCTGATTATCTTCAGAATGTCTCACGGGTGGTGATTATAGTTTATACTGAAGTCCCATTTCTCAAGCGTCAGGTTTGGATTATAGTATGGATCGCCGGATGCAAGAACATCTTTCCACTTATTCAGCATAAACTCCTTCTCCCTCGCAAATCTCTCTTTTCCTTCAGGTGTAGGTGTCTCTTCATGGCCTTTGCTCGCGCCGCTGGCAGAGTCATAGTGATAAAGCTCCGCATAGGGGGTAAAAACGATAAGATAACCCTTCTCCCGTATCTTCAGACAGAGGTCCACATCATTGAATGCATGAGACAGCCTTTCCTCAAATCCACCCACTTCATCAAACACCTTTTTACGCACCATCATACAGGCGCCAGTTACCGCGCTTAGATTCTGAATAACATTTAATCTGCCATAATAACCATTGCTCTTACGGGGAAAGTCCTTGTGTGCATGTGCCGCCAGACCACGGAGTCCGACAATCACACCTGCGTGCTGAATAGTATCATTCGGATAGTACAGCTTTGCACCTACTGCCCCAACGTCTTCACGCTGCTCAAACTCAATCATTGCCGACAACCATTCACTGCTTATAACCTCTGTATCATTATTCAGGAACAGGAGAATCTCTGCATCAGATGACTGTGCCGCAAAATTATTGATCGCAGAGAAATTAAAGGGCTTATCATAAGAAATCACCCTGATCCTGCCTGTTTCATCTCTTCCTACTCTATTTATTCCCCCTTTATAAAAGGGGGACACAGGGGGATTTTCCCCAAGCAACTCAAAATATTCAACTGTCTCCTTCTCCACGCTCTGATTATCCACGATCAGCATCTCGTAATCCTTATAATCCGTCTTCTCAATGATAGAAGTAACACACTGCCTAAGCAATTGAACCTTATCCTTTGTCGGGATAATGATACTGACCTTCTGAGATGGCCTTATTTTATACCTGACACGGTAAGATGTAGGAAACAGGCCATCTGACACCTCCGCATCCACTCCCCTGCCCTTCAGATACCCGGCTATCGCCGTTTTAGCGGCATCCAGGGCATAAGGCTTGGCCATCAGCGCTGCTGAGGCAGAACCGGAAGCCGCCCTCCAGTGATAAAGCACTTTGGGTATACGCCTGATCTTGTTCGTATTTTGAACAACACGGAGAAACAAATCATAGTCCTGCGACCCATCATAGCCTTCCCTGAAGCCACCGGCCTTTTCTATAACCGCCTTCCTTATAACGGCAAAATGACAGAGATAATTATATGAGAGGAAGGTATCGGGAGACCAGTCAGGCTTGAAGAATGGTGCATATCTATTCTCTCCATCCGCAGGGGTTTTATCCTCGTCCGAATACATGAAATCTATTGAGGCATCCTTATTAAGAAGCTTTACAACCTCAAACAATGCAAATGGTGCAAGCATATCATCATGGTCAAGGAATCCTATGTACTCGCCAGTCGCAAGCTTCAGTGCCTCATTGGAATTTCCGGCAATACCCTTATTTTGAGACAGCGATACAAACTTTATCCTACTATCCTTCTCTGCATACCGTTCTATTATCTTCTTAACATAAGACTTGTCTGATCCCCCATCAACAATGCATAATTCCCATTTTTCATAGACCTGATCAATAACTGATTGAATGCACCTGGTTATGTCATATTTGACGGGATTATAAACCGGCGTAACTATGCTTACCAATGGCCGATATGACCATGACTTAGAATCATGCCCCATGGCCTTCAACTGATGTCTATCCGGTTCATTTTTCTTAATCCATAAATCATATGGACGCTCTTTAGAGGCACGCGATGAAATCGTATTACCTATTTTAGAAATTAGTTTCTGAAAGGCCATCTGTAAAAAGCAATTAGTATTTGTGTCAATTCAAATTGGTACATATTGTCTGAACTTCATATTCAAAACATATCAAAATCTGTTCAGGAGTTCAACGAATTACAAATCAAATAAAGGAATGACACTGACCAAATGCACTCCTATGGCCATTTTGCACAAAGGACTGTGCAACTTATGTCCGCATGCGCTGCAGCTAATCTCAGAATTCCCATGTATAACAACCTGTTCTCTCACTTTCCTGCATTTGGCACAACCATTGCTCCTTCGATATTTCCATGCTGAAACAAAAGCAGATAGACAACCTCTCCAAGTATTGCTATGATATAAGCAAGCTTATAATGGGTATTGGTGCCGTAGGAAATCTTATATCTGATAAGTTCTCGGCACATACTTTGTGGATAGGACTTATTGGAGCGACTGTTTTTCTTCTCACGGGATTTGTTATTGATAGATTGGAGGTGAATAACAATGTCAAACATTGACATGGCCTTTACAACTTTGGCTGTATTGGGTATCATTGGACTTATCGCCGCCCTCCTATACGATCGCAAGTTACGCAAGCTGCATAAGAAATAACCTCTTGCAGTCGTAGTTCACTTTTTAAGGCATCCTTCAACCTTATAAAGCAATGTTCGTGTTTCTGGCATGATACATATATCAAATGATTTCCTGAAGTGTCATTTAAAGCTCTTAATATAGAGTTGTATCTTCCTTAACTGTGTCTTTATATTTTCCTGTAATTGTCCAATTGAACTTTTATGAATGTGATGCTGAGTCGGCATACTATTAGCATTAGGATGTAAAATCTTCCACGTCACTTGACGTAGCTTACTTTGATGTATTCGATTCGCCTGTATATCCAAAACATCAGAGCATATTTTTTTCTCCCAGGCTAGAGAAAGCAATATAGCAACATCTTCAGGGAAGTGTCCAAGCCACGGGCAAATATCTTGAAGGGAACTATTCTTTGCCCACTTTCGATGAAGAATATAACGGTATGCTTCTTTAAATAAAAAGAGTGTCTGATGACAATATTCGTAATCAACCAAATACCAATATTTTCCAGCTAACAAGATATTTCCTTCCATTATATCTCCGCTAGACCAGGATTGTCTTAGACTATCCACGTTATCATATATCGTCTTTTCAATATACTCAGGGAATATTGTATTTAATAAGCTTTCATCTATTAATCCTTGCATATAATTACGATAATTGGAGACCTCCTGACGTACAAACTCTTTCTGAGGAGGTTCAGACGCTGCCCATATCTCTGACAGAATATTTCGAAATATCTCTATCACCTGTTGGTCTTTTAGATCCCCATTTTCAATAAGTTCTGATAGTGTTGCAGTTGATTGTATATATTCTTCTATAATAAAATGACCTTCCGTAGTGGAAAAATGCCCAAGCATGTCAGGGACTTTAAAGTATTTAAAACCAGCGTATAAAGACCGTGTTTTTAGAATATCTTCAACTAAAAAACACCATGATATCGGAATGAATTTTACACTCAGAAAAGGCTTATGATCTCTTGATACAATAAAACCTCTTGAAACTGTCTCCGGCCGTTTCGGGGCATCGCCAACTACAAGAGATACACTAACTTTAGCAACATCTGCAGAAGAGATAATCTTCTCATTAACAAGATATGTTATAAGGTCGGCAACAAGGTTCATGATGGTTTTCTTGCTACAATACCAAAAGATGGACTGAAATATTGTGCAATACCATTCTGGGCCAAGAGTCTATAAATAGGGGCCATCTTAGCAACAAAAGGAAGTGGTGCACCTTCAGCACCTGAATGTTCATGAGGAAATAAACTATGTTCTAAAATAAAGGCATTGAAATCTTTAAGCGGTATCATTTGTCTAATGATCTTATAGTCCGGAATACAACCATATATCTCGATAAGTTCTAAGCCTGCCTCGATAAGCATAGTCTTATACTCGGCGAGAGACCACGTTTTTGTTCTTTGATATTCTTTACTAAAGGTCTTCTTATACAATTCACTTGCTTCATGTTCATCAAGAAATGCATAATCCTTGATGGCAGTGTGGTCATCCGGTGCACCAAGTAAATATTTTAAACCTAACGAATTTTCTATTCCTATATAGACTATTCCACCGGTATTAAGAATATTATACGTTTTTATTAAAGCGTCTTTCTGTGTTTCCCAGACATTTTTAGATAGATCACCAATAGGGATCCACTCAAATGAACCATTAAATATGATAAGATCGAACTGATTGTATTCAAATGGAAAGGTACAATAGTTACCGCAAATATAATTTAGCTGGGCACCTTCTTGACGTGCGATCTCGTTCAATATGTTAAGTCTTGGTAATGTGACATCAAGGCAATAGACTTCACCATGACGTGCCAAAGGAAGTGCTATCTGCCCCCATCCAGAACCAACATCAAGGAAACGGCCGCCTTTCTTTACCGGTAGGAAATCGAGAAACAGACTCCTTCCTTTATCAGTAATAATTTTATATAACCATGGAGAACTCTGTACATATCTATCTGTAATAACCTCTCTCCATGGACGCACCCTTAATTCCTTAATCAGCTCATCTTCATGTTGCGCACCAATATCTGTATAAGTTACTCGTGAATCTATCTCAACCCATAAATTAGTGCCTTGTTTCTCTACTTTTGCAAGGCTATCGGCCCTTATCTTTAACTCATCGCTCATTTTGATTTAAAAGCAAAATATTATTAATCATATCGAATGCCCCAGTCCAGTGCTGATGATCAACTTCAATCAAGTTTAAACCACTCGATAACCGATTCAGTGTCAAATATACCAAATCTGGGCTCATTACTTACAACCTGAAATGCTAAATAGTCAAGTATAGTATCATAAGTGACAAAGGCACCATCATTCAATGCCTGTAAACTCAAGGTGAGTAAGTAGTCTCCAGGATTAAGCCTTAAGACTTGTTTAAATACCACTATTGTCACACTTCCTTTCTCCATCCACCCCATCTCAATTTTATGAACATATGTGTCAGTCCCGCAAAGAACTGTTCCCTGAGAATTTTTGATCAGAAAATATACTATAGGTGCGGGCATTACCTCGTTGTGACAAACTTTTATCTTTATTAGATATTCCTGATTCCTATCCAATACTTGTACTGGTCGGTTGTCAGGGGTAAAAATACCAGCCTCTAAGATTTCAGCCTCTTTTGTACCATAGTGATTCTGTTTGGGATTAAACTGAAATAATCCCTTCCATTCAAGCTCCTTTGACATCATTGTTGTCTCATCAATATTCAGATTCTTCTCCTTAATCCCTGAACCAGTTAATGCATTCCCTTTAGAGGCCAATAAGGCGCGGTAACCATTAACAACCACCCTTGGCGCTGCCTGCTTTATTAAGCCCCCCTTATCAAGCAACACAGCACTATTACAATGAGTTGTGATAAGGTCCAAAGCATGTGTAACAAAAAGGATCGTGACTCCCTTTTCCTTGAACTCTTTAAACTTTGCAAAACATTTCGTTTGAAAAAACACATCTCCTACTGATAAAGCCTCATCTATTATTAGAATTTCAGGGTCAACATTAATGGCCGCGGCAAAGGCCAGCCTCACATACATCCCGCTGGAATATGATTTCACCGGCTGATCAATAAACTCTCCGATATCAGCAAATGCTTCAATCTCCGGGAGGCGTCTCTCCATCTCGACCTTCGAGAATCCCATTAAGGCACCATTCATGTACACATTTTCCCGGCCTGTAAAGTCAGGTTGAAAACCAGCTCCCAATTCCAGTAGAGATGAAATTCGGCCATTTACTTTAACACTCCCACTGGTTGGCTTGGTTACTCCGCAAATGATTTTAAGTAGTGTACTCTTGCCGCTTCCGTTTTGCCCTATTATACCAACCGTCTCCCCTTTCTTAATTGAAAATGAGACATCACTTAATGCGTGGAAGTCATGATGATATTTCTTCGCATTCAGGCTGATGATTTCCTTCACACGATCTTTATGGGATTTGTACAAACGGTATATCTTGTTCAGATTGTTTATTTCAATAGCATTCATGTCGGTCACAGCACATCAGCAAATGCGGGGTTTAACCTCCTGAAGGTTAGTGCACCTATGGCAAGAAAGACCACTCCAACCACAGGATGTATGAAAATCCAGTGACATCCATATCTGTTTACCTAATCTGCGTGACTAATATTTTTGTTAAAATGAGGCACTGAAGGATGATATAGCCAGGCATTGCGTATCGTATGTGCATTCCAGGGAACGCGAACATGAAGATTCCTGCATTTAACAGTATAGATAGCATGAAAGGCATAAATGCGATGAATGTTGTCCTCGTCATTTTAAGCGGAGGAAGAAATAACATAACGCTTTGTATAACTGTCAACGCAATAAAAGTATACAGGAACACTATAGATATACCTGGGTGATATGTAATAAACCTTGTGTAAGTCCATACAGTCGCCCAGTGTGCAGTCCCCCAGCCCGTTCCACCACCTATTTTGTTTACTAACGCTGTAACATCGGTTATACCAAGATATTGGAACAACTCTAATTGAAACCAGAACGGTGAAATGAGATACTCCATGAATAATTCTATTTTAGTCAGCGAGATATTAGACAATGCATTTAATACTATCTGAGAAGAATTGAAATTTCTACGCCCAATGTCTACAGTCTGTGTGAATATTTTAACAATCATAATAATTGTGACACTCACAATTAATCCTATGACAAAGTAAATTATTGACCGTACAGATGATTTCATATCTTCACGTTCAGTTTGCGGTGCAAATACAAGAAAGATCGCTATTGTAAAAACAACTAGTGCTAAACCAAAAATAAGCTTTTCGACTCTCAAAAGAGACATAGCTATAAAAGATATGCAGATGATAACTCCAGTGCTTGACCGTGAGCCAATCTGCGATATAAATGAAAATAGTGCCGTTGTAAACAGAATGACGCAGGAGGCAGCAAGAGAGTCTGTCAGTATTGTGAGATTAAAATGTACTACTAATGGAGACGTAACCATTAGTAGAGTCCCAATAGTACATAGGAGTCTCCGATGCTGCGTAACAGATGAAGCGAGTATATCTCTGGAAATTAAGAACGACACAACAACGTTGAAATAAAAATAGAATGAAATTGCACTTACGATGGATTGCAGCACGTAAATGACAATGTACCAGTGATTTGCCGAAAGTGTCATAGCAACGCGTATAATAAATGGATAAAAGAACGTCCGCCATGAGTCGGTACGTAGTGTCTTAGAAAGATTAATGTATTCAATAGTGTCACCGTAAGGCGGGATGCTTGCAAGGTGCATTAACGCCCACAGAGTACCAATGACAATACATGCCATTGAAAAGAATAGGTATGAGGGCATCAACAGTCTGTGGTATATCGACGGATTAAACTTTAGAGTCATATAATATCCATATTGAAGAATTCTTACAATCAGCTTCATTCATGTCTAAACCACTCGATAACTGATTCCGTATCAAATAAAATGCCGAATCTTGGTTCCTTGCTTATAACCTGAAACGCTATATAATCAAGTATTGTGTCATAAACAACAAATTTTACCATCCTGAAGGACCTGCAAACTAAGGGAAAGCAAATATTCACCCGGATTCGGTATATCTTGGTCAGATTGTTTATTTCAATAGCATTCATGTCGGTCACAGCACATCAACAAATGCGGGCTTTAACCTCCTGAAGGTTAGTGCACCTATGACAAGAAAGACCACTCCCACCACCAGGGTGTATGAAAATCCAGTAACGTCCATTTCTGCCTTTCCAAGAAGAGCCATGCGATAACCTTCAATAATATGAAGCATCGGATTCAATCCGAATACTTTTTGTACAAACTCGGGAACTAATTGGCGTGAGTAGACAATCGGTGTTAAATAGAACCAGATATTGATAACCACACCAACGACCTGACCAATATCCCTGAGAAAGACATTCAGAGAAGACAGTATCCATGATATACCGAGGGCAAATATCCCCAATGCAAACAGATAAGGGATGACCAATAATATCTTTATTGAAATAGCGCCTTCCAGAACCACGAGCAGACCAATCAGGATAATCATGCCAATCAGATGGCTGATAATGGCTGCAGACAGGGTTACAATCGGCAGAATCTCAGAAGGGAAAACCATTTTATTGATTAAGCTGGATTGTTCCAATACAACACTTGGGGAACGGTTCGTAACCTCCGCAAATAATAACCAGGGTAGGAGGCCCGCCATCAACCAGATGGCATAATGGGTACCACCATATTCCTGACCAAGCCGCATCTTAAACACTACTGAAAATATAAAGTAATATATGAGGAGCTGTGTGAGTGGTTGGATGACAGACCAAAATATCCCGAGGAACGAACCAACATATCGCTTCTGCATATCACGAATAACCATGCTACGGATCATATAACTGCTCTGGAAAAGCATACGGATGAAATGTATCAACATTCTAATATATTTTATAATAATCATGATAAAGGCTTTTTAGAACAAAATGATGGCTTGCACCTTCAAAGATGATCCTTACTTCCGACTCGCAGCCAATGCAACGGCTGGTCCGTGTTGATGTTTTGGGTTGTCCCACCCGATTGTTATATCTTTTAGACCAAAGTATTTGAGGCAATTAATAATATCCTCACGAGACATCACTCTCCTGAAGGATTTTCCACCCCCACAGAAACTATCGGTAGTAAGTACTGATTCTGGGTATTCAATACGGTATAATTTATGTTTGAATCCTCTGTACTCTGCAAGTTCGCTATCTTGAACATTCATCTCTGAAGAAGAGTTACTTGGCCCAGGTTCTGCATAATACTGCGTCCACAAGTAAACGCTACTACTCGCGTTAGCTATAAGACCAATAAGCTCCGCTGGATCTTGCATATGGTAGAGTACGCCGCTGGCAATAATGATATCAAACTTTTCATTAGTTCTTCTTAAAAATTCCACGAAGTCTCCACACATAAAACTGCATGATCTAAGGTGCAGAATCTCCTTGATGACAAGGCACTTAAGGAATGCTCGGGTATTGGCCTCTATAGATAAAATTGATTTAGCTCCGCGCTTTTCTAATGTATAGCTATGACCTCCCTCAAGTGGACCAAGTTCCAGAATAGTGCGTCCTTGAACACCTCCTATATGATCAATAAACCATGCAAGAAGTGAATTATTAAAAAGGGTCTTGCTGCCTGCCTTTAAATTGGACATTTCATCCGGCAGCTTTGATGTCCATTCGGCCTCGAAGATGTCCAGTGCATTTTGCGGAGAGGGAAATGACATTTTGTATTGGTTTAAAATATTTGTTTCGGGTTTGCTGTCGGTTTTCACTCCTTTGTTCATCAGGCAATCAATAAGTGTTCTAATTCTTATGTTCATAGAATCTTGTATAAACTCTGCATATCATTTATCTGCTATAGCCACGAGATGGACATAGAATTTTGTTTGATTAATACTGATTAACCCTGCACGTTTAAATTCAACTCTCTTAAAGTATCTCTTTAATAGACACGACAGACTGCTTTGAGTAAAGAAATTAACATGTGTTGACTCAAGTAAATGCCAGGGCACAACTTTGTGGCGATGAAGAAGCGGTATGGCGCTTATGTCTGGAACAGTAACTATCAGGCGTTTTTTTATAATTCTGGCAAGCTCGGGAAGAACGGTTTCATAATCAGGGACATGTTCAAGGACTTCAGTGCAGATGCCGCTTTCAAACGCGTTGTTTTCATAGGGTAGCGGTGTTTGACCATCATAAAGGATAATGTATGGTTCTGCGTCTTTTATGAGAGAATCAATTATGGGCTGTCTTTTAATTTCTATCCCGAAAGCCTCATAACCTTCTGCCCTGAGCATCTTAACCAGCGCACCGCTGCCGCATCCGAAGTCAATAACCGGGCTTGTCAGGAATTTTGATAATGCCTGTATATCTGTACCAACGCTAACAACAGGGGGACCGTAGCCATAGATGTTATCACGGTGAAGAACTCTGTTTTCGGAAAACAGCCCGTCGAAGTGCGGTATAGTCAATGATATTTTGTTGTCACTTTGAAACAGGATTTCATTATTAAATCTGATATCTATGTTTGTAATCTCCTGATTGGCCACAGGATGTAAGAGGTATTCAATGACGAGACCACAGAATGGGGTGTGGGAGCTGAAGGTCTTAGCCTCCTCAGGGCTGTATGTCGTATAACTGTTAAGAGATACTATTTCCCGGCCATTTACACGAACTCGAAGTCCGGTAAGATCGGAAATATTATCTATAAGAAATCCCTTAATGCGCAGGAGGCCGCTTTGTTCTATTTCAATAGAATCAATTTGACCCCATGGATACTTCCTCGATATTTTTTTAGTGAGTTGATTATCGTTGTGAGAGGGGTGGTGAGACTTATTTAACCTGGCAACTATGTCCTTTAATACTCTCTTCATCACTTGATTGTGTTATGGATGGGAACTTGATGATAAACAGACATGCTGCCGCCATTGTGACGCTTTGGTGTCACCATTGCATCCTTGTTATAGTGAGCCATTTACTCAATGGTGTTCATAATTTGAACGCCCACAGGCAAAAAAAGACCGCATCCTACAGCGGCCACAATATCCTATTGAATTATCACGCAAAAACCGTACCATATTAGAGGGCGTTTTCTATTATTGGATGACATCCACAAAGCATGGCAATTGTAAATCTATCCTTTATTTTAATTACCGTCTTAGCATAAAATTGTGAATCATTTGCGATGTAGTCATGAATAGATTTTAAATCCTGTTTGGCTGGATTTGTCCACTCTACCACGTTTGTATTTCTCTTTTTAGTTCTTCAGCAGAAATAGTTTCACCACGCTCTACTGCTTCCCTGCCCTTTTTGACTTTATCAATCACATATAGCTCATACATAATATCTTCAATATTCGCCGTATCAGGTAATTTAGAAATTACTTTGATTGCTTCTTGCTTTAAGGTTTCCATTAGATTCACCTCCATACTTGGAAATGTTTACATATGTATAATAACTCATTCGTGTAGTCTTAGCAATTGAATCAAGGAATCATGGAATCAGTCTTTCATTGAATCAGGCTGCCGCAATTAGGGTAAACAGATGACGATGCTTATTCGCATGCTGCCGCCATTGTGACGTTTTGGTGTCACCCTTGTATCCATGTTATACAGATGCTTTCTATGGCGTTGACCAACTGGCCATACTTTCAAGGGACCAACAGTGAGCCATTTACGCAATGGCGTTCATAATTTGAACGCCAACAACAAGAAAAAGCCGCATTATGGAGCGGCATGTGTATCCTATTGAATATTTCAGCAAAAATCGTACCAGCTTTGATGGCGGAAGTCAAGGAGCAGATTGATCTTGTCAAGCCAATTTAGAAATGTCCGGTTTTTACCAAAATAGAAATGTCCGGTTTTCATGGAACTTGTTGT
>Ga0154762_1022_pt2 | contig 13054 bp, 12 predicted proteins | sample Rifle2008BG16ft_FD_105770 | JGI IMG/M metagenome (GOLD analysis project Ga0154762, IMG submission 105770) | Planctomycetes bacterium RBG_16_43_13
ATGGCTCAATATGAGGTGGAGAAGATACTTGCTACGGCAACAGCTACTGATGATAAGCCGAGGATTAAGATTGACTTCCAGAAGGGTGATAGCATCCGCATAAAGGATGGGCCCTTCGAGAACTTCGACGGCATAGTCGAGGAGATAAACGAGGCGAAGGGGCTAATAGTAGTTACAGTAACTATATTCGGCAGGGCTACTAAGGTGGATTTGGAATATTGGCAGGTAGAGAAAATATAGGGGCGAATTAATAATTAAAAATGAAAAATTTAGAATTGTTAATTCTTAATTTTTGATTTTAAGATAATATGGCGCCAAAAAAAGAGATAATGACGAAGGTGAAGTTGCAGTGCCCGGGTGGGTCGGCGACACCGGCTCCGCCAGTCGGTCCCGCATTAGGACAGCACGGTGTGAATATAGGCGAGTTCGTGAAACGTTTTAACGATGCGACTAAGAAGGCAGAGGGCATGCTTACACCCGTAATCGTTACTATATATAAAGACAGGACTTTCGACTTCATAATTAAGTCCCCGCCAGCGTCTGTTTTATTAAAAAAGGCGGCAGGGATAGTAAAAGGTTCGGCTCTGCCCAATAAGGAGAAGGTCGGAACTGTTACAAGGAAACAAATTGAGGAGATAGTAAAAATAAAAGCAAAAGACCTGAATACACAGAATATAGACGCCGCAGTCAAGGTCATAGCAGGCACGGCGAGGAATATGGGGATTAAAGTTGAGGGTTAAGAGTGAGGAGTGCGGAGTTTGAGAGTTTAGGATTGGAAGATTTTAAGATTGGAGGAAAATATGAGGACATTTGCACTTTTGCTCGTGGTGGTGGTAATGTCTCTTACAGTGGGGTGGAATTTCTGGGATGGAGAGGCGACAGATGACACTGCATACTTTCCGCTAAAGGTAGGATATAAGTGGACGTATACATTTGTGATTAAAGTAGCTGCCCCTGAGGCTTCTTACGAAGCAGGGGAAGTAAAAATTGAAGTTACAGGCACAGAGAAGGTTGGAGATGTGGAAGGTTTCGTTGTCGAAGAATCTGATAGTATAGCAACTTCTTGCTATGTCGTAGATGAAGAAGGAGTTAAAGAGTATTATAAAGAGGGTAACAATAACAATCTGTCTAAACAACTTGTGCTAAAGTTCCCATTAAAAAAAGGTAGTAAGTGGAGTTCTTCTGAAATGCTTGTAGAGAATGACAGTAAGAATGAGGGTGAAGAGGAGATAGAGGTTCCTGCTGGGAAGATGAAGTGTTGGAAGATTTCCAGAGTTGTGTTTGATAATGCAATGAAGATGGAGAAAAAGGAGATGTGGTTTGCAAGGGATATAGGGATTGTGAAAGAATCTGTTAAAGGTGCCGGACTTGAATTTACAAGGGAGCTCAAATCCTTCTCGAAGGGCGAGGATAAAAAGGGCAACGAGGGGGAGAAAAAGTAGATTTTAAGATTAAAAAAATTAAGATTGAAAGATAGTCGTGAAAGTTAGGGACGTGATTAAGTTGATAGAGAATGATGGCTGGTATTTAGTGGCGACGAAGGGTAGCCATAGACAGTATAAGCATAAGGCAAAACCCGGTAGGGTTACTATAGCTGGTCATCCCGGGAGCGATTTAGCTCACGGCACGTTGAATAGCGTATTAAAGCAAGCAAGAATGAAGTAATAACTTAAGGAGGTAACTTTATGCGTCGTTTTCTTGTAGTAATAGAAAAAGCGGATGGGAATTATTCTGCCTATTCTCCTGACCTTCCCGGATGTGTGGCTACTGGAGCCACGCGTGATGAAGCAGAGCAAAATATCCACTCTGCGATTGAGATGCACGTAAAGGGGCTTATTGAGGATGGACTGCCTATCCCAGAGAATCAGACGTTTTCTGAATATATAGCGATTTAGGAAGATACTACTATAAGATTAAAAGATTGGGAAATTAGAAGATGAATAAAAGAGGTAAACGTTACCAGAAGGATTTGGCGAAGTTTGATGCTACCAAGAAATACTCTGTCGCTGATGCGGTGGCTGTAGTCAAGAAATTTGACAGCACTAAATTTGACCAGACCATCAATATAGCCATATTGCTCGGCATAGACCCTAAGAAGACAGAACAGGCAGTCAGGGGCTCTGTAGCACTACCTAATGGGATTGGCAAGAGCCGTAAGGTCATAGTGTTCGCGGATGGTGATGAGGCAAAGATTGCGAAGGAGATGGGGGCGGATGAGGTAGGTAGCGAGGAACTTGTCAAGAAGGTTCAGGATGGTTGGACGGACTTTGACGTGGCTATAACTCTACCGCGTATGATGAAGAGCGTCGGCAAATTAGGTAAGGTTTTAGGTCCGCAGGGTAAGATGCCGTCTCCGAAGAGCGGCACGGTTACGGAGGATATAAAAACAGCCGTGAAGGAATTTAAGGCGGGTAAGATAGAATACAGGACGGACGCAGGCGGCAATATCCACGCCCCTGTTGGGAAATTATCGTTTCCAGAGAACGATTTAGTGGCAAATATCCAGACCTTGTTAGAACATATAAATCAGTCCAAACCGCCTGCTGTAAAGGGCGTATTTATATCCAATGCGGTCTTATCCGCTACTATGAGCCCGGGTGTGAGAATAAATTTAGTCGAGAAGGCAAAAGAAAAATAAAAATGCAAAGAGCAAAATTCAAAATTGAGGATGGGGCTTCGCCCCATATCCCTATTATATATAATATTACCTTTATTTTTCATTTTGAATTTTGATTTTTAATATTTATGTCCAAAATAATACGCAAAAAAATATCAGGTGAATTGTCTAATAGGTGTAAGGGGCAGGACACCTTCCTCCTTATCGACTATAAGGGCTTGAAAGGCAATCAGGCGGTAGAACTGCGGAGGGAGTTGCGTCAGGACAATATCCGTATGAATGTAGTAAAGAACTCAGTAGCCGCACATACATTTAATGGTTTGGGGCTAACGCAGGTTGAAAAGTATATGACGGGTATGACAGCTCTTGTATATGGTAAAGACCCTGTAGCATTAGCCAAAAGGATAGTCGGATATAAGGATAAAAATAAGGTTCTTGATGTAAAGTGCGGTTATATGGATGGCAAGGTCATCTCACCTGCAGATGTCAAGAAGTTATCTGAGATACCATCCAGAGAGCAGTTATTAGGGCAGATGGTGGGGGTGCTTGCCGCACCTATGACTAATCTTGTGAGATGTATAAACGGTATAGCGACAAAGTTAGTATATGTCCTAAATGCGGTGAAGGATAAGAAAGAGAAGGAAGATAGTAAGTAAATTTATTGTTAGAAAGTGAAAGGAGGGTCATACAATGGCAGATGTAAATGCACTTTTAGAGAATGTGCAGAAGTTGAGTGATGAGGAGAAGTCGCAGTTCGCCACGGAGCTGGTTTCCAAGCAATCGGTCCTGTGGCTTGCTAACTGGGTGAAGACGTTGGAGACGAAGTTCGGCGTAACCGCAGCGGCACCGGTAGTTATGGGCGGGGCGGCAGCGGCTGGAGCGGCTCCTGCGGCGGCTGAGGAGAAAACTACATTTGATGTGTTCCTAAAGTCGGCAGGCAACAACAAGATACAGGTCATCAAGGTCGTCAGGGCGGCAACCAACCTCGGCTTGAAAGAGGCGAAGGACTTGGTAGATAAGGCGCCCCAGACCGTCAAGCAAGGCGCCAATAAGGAAGAAGCCGACAAACTGAAGAAAGAGATAGAAACGGCAGGTGGACAGGTAGAATTAAAATAAAAATGCAAAGAGCAAAATTCAAAATTGAGGAAGGACTGTGATTTTTTAATTTTGAACTGCAATTTTGCTTTTTTAATTTTAATCTTTGATTTTGTTTTTATTGGAGGTATTGATGGAAGAGATTAGGTTCGGCAAGTTAAAGGATACATTGCCAGTACCGGTTCTCGTAAAGTTACAGACGGATTCATACAGCAATTTTCTCCAAAGGAATATTTCTCCTAATAGAAGGGAGAATGTAGGGCTTGAGGCGATATTGCGTGAGACGTTTCCGATAAAGACACACGATGGCAGCACAATGCTCGAATATGTTAGCTATGATATAGGACAGCCGCGATATACCGCAGACGAGTGTAGACAACTACGGCTAACCTACGGGGCTCCGTTAAAACTCCGTCTTCGGCTCAGTAAGACAGGGGCATCTGGAGTTATAGAGGAAGAGGTCTATTTAGGTGATATCCCCCATATGATTGGTGGCGGGGAATTTATTATAAATGGTGCCGAGAGGGTAATAGTAAGTCAGCTTCATCGCTCTCCAGGTATCGACTTTAGTGAAGAAAGAATTGGGGACAGGAAAATGCACTCCTGCTGGATAGTGCCTGATAGGGGTAGTTGGATAGAGATTTCAGTAACGAGGAAGGACACATTAGCAATAAGAATAGACCAAGGTGGGAAAATACCTGCCGCTACATTTCTGAGGGCTACCTCTCCAGAATATTCGACCAATTCGGACATACTTAGGGTATTCTATGAAACAAAGGAAGTAAAAATTACTTCAGCTACAGAGCAGGATGCCATAGAGGGAAGATATACTGTAAATAGTATAGTTGACCCTAATAAGAACGAGGAACTAATAGGTGCAGGGAAAGCGATACCTAAGGGGATGCTGAAGATATTATTGGAAGCAGGTGTTAAGCAAGTAGAAGTGATTACGAAGGTAGATGACTCCTTAATAATAAATTCGTTAGGCGAGGATGACGCAAAGTCCCACGAGGAGGCGTTGATAAGGATATACTCAAGGTTGAGGCCCGGCACACCTCAGAGTTTGGATAAGGCAAAACAGCTATTCAACGAGCGGTTTTTCGATGTTAACAGGTATCGTTTAGGAAGGATAGGCAGGTTTCGCCTGAATAGAAAATTTGGTATGAACATCCCTGAAACCGAGATGGTTCTGCAGAAGGATGATATAGTCAACTCTATTAAATATATAATAAAGATGCGGAAGGGAGAGGGATATCCAGATGATATAGACCATTTGGGTAATAGGAGAATCAGGACTATAGATGAGTTGGCTGGGGATGAGATAAGGAAGGGCTTCTTGCGTCTCAAGAGAAGCATAATAGAGCGGCTGAACTTCAGCGCTCAGGATAACGTAACACCAAAGAGTTTAGTTAATTCTAAGACAGTGTCCTCTGCTATAGAGTATTTCTTTGCAAGGGGTGAACTGTCTCAGGTTGTAGACCAAACTAATCCGCTTGCTATGTTAGCCCACGAGAGGCGGTTGAGTGCCCTTGGGCCTGGCGGCTTAAATAGGAAAAGAGCCGGCTTCGAGGTGCGTGATGTCCATATATCACACTACGGTAGGATATGTCCGATAGAAACACCGGAAGGTGCAAACATAGGTCTTATTTCTTCGTTGAGCTTATACTCATCAGTAGATGAATACGGTTTTCTTACTACGCCTTATTATGTTGTAAAGAATGGTAGGATAACAGATGAGGTCAAGTATCTAAGGGCTGATGAGGAAACCGATAAGGTTATGGCTCCTGCAGATGTTCCTATGGATAAGAGTAAACATATATTAGGTGATAAGGTTATTGTCAGGATAAACGGAGAATTCCAGTATATTGAACCGACGAAGATTAACTATGCGGATGTCTCTCCCAATCAGCTTATTGGGGTATCTGCAGCGCTAATACCGTTCTTGGAACATGATGATGCTAATCGTGCACTTATGGGTTCTAATATGCAGAGACAGGCAGTTCCTCTTGTAAGGACAGAGCCGGCACTCGTATCTACTGGTATCGAGAAGTGGGCGGCTGAAAGCTCTGCTATGGTAGTTAAGGCGAACCATTCTGGTACTGTAAAGAACGTAGATGCCGAAGAGATAGTGATAATATCCGATGGAGAAGATGAAGTATATAAATTAAAGAAATTTGTCGGACTAAACGAGCGCACCTGCTTAAATCAAAAGCCAATTGTTAAGGAGGGTGACAAGGTAAAGGCGGGTGATGTCATAGCTGATGGAGCGGCTACATCTAATGGCACCCTTGCGTTGGGGAGAAATTTGTTGGTTGCCTTTATGCCATGGGATGGCTATAACTTCGAGGATGCCATTATTGTAAGCGAGAGGTTGCTAAAGGGTGATGTATTTACCTCAATACACATAGAGGAATTTGAGGCAGAGATTAGGGAGACCAAATTTGGCAAGGAAGAGTTTACACGTGATATTCCGAATGTGTCGGAGAGGATGCTACGTAATTTAGGGGAGGACGGCATAATAAATGTGGGTACATGGGTAACCCCAAGTGATGTTCTTGTTGGTAAGGTAGCACCGAAGAGTAAAAGTGAATTCACACCTGAAGAAAAACTACTACACGCCATATTCGGTAGGGCAGGAGAAGATGTAAAGAATGATTCTCTTGAGGTTCCATCCGGTATAGATGGTGTTGTTATAGGAACTAAGAAGTTCTCGAGAAAGTCCAATCTCTCGCATTCGGAAAAGAAGGCAACAAAGGATGAGAAAGGACATATAGAGCGAGAGATAAAAAAGCAGATAAATGGATACTTGGAAAATGCCCTTGATGAGCTTAAGGATACACTTGGTCGTAGGCCTGTTCCGAAGAACTTCGACTACGGACCTCGTGGTAAAGCAAAGGACCTTAAAGACCTTAAAGAGCGGTTAGGTATAGAGGATATGGAAATAAAGGGCATAAAGCAAGAAGAGAAGGTATGGCACATATTGCAGGATTTATTTGCTAAGGTAGAAGGGCTTGAGAATAAGAAAGAGAAAGAGATAAATCGTCTCTCACGTGGTGAAGAACTGCCTACGGGTGTCCTCGAAATGGTGAAGGTGTATATTGCAGTTAAGAGAACCCTATCAGTAGGTGACAAGATGGCAGGTAGGCATGGTAATAAAGGTGTAATATCAAAGATATTGCCCGAAGAGGATATGCCGTTTTTGGAGGATGGGACGCCAGTTGATATTATACTTAATCCCCTTGGTGTTCCATCGAGAATGAATATAGGCCAGATACTTGAAACGCATCTTGGCTGGGCAGCTCAGAGGTTAAATATACAAGTTGTAACACCTCCATTTGATGGTGCTACCGAGCCGGAAATAGAGGAACTGCTTGAGAAAGCGGGACTACCTAAAGATGGTAAGGTTATGCTCTATGATGGCAGAAGTGGTGAGTCATTTGATGAGAAAGTTACAGTTGGTGTGCTTTATATGATGAAATTACACCATTTAGTAGATGATAAGATACACGCTCGTGCAACCGGTCCATATTCACTCATAACACAACAGCCGCTCGGCGGTAAGGCACGTGCTGGAGGGCAGAGATTTGGTGAAATGGAAGTATGGGCGCTTGAGGCATACGGCGCAGCAAATATACTACAGGAACTGCTGACGGTAAAGAGTGATGACGTGGATGGCAGGACGAAGATTTATGAATCTATGGTAAAAGGTGAAAATGTGCTTGAGCCGAGCACACCCGTATCGTTTGATGTCCTTACTAACGAAATAAAGGGGTTAGGGCTTAGCTTAAAGCTCGAGAAAGTTAAACAGTAGCATTTGATAGAAGGAGAATATATGGATTTTCTGTATGACAGAATCAATGAATATAGTGCCGTAACTATAAAGCTTGCCTCGCCTGAAGAGATAAGGAGCTGGTCTTACGGAGAGGCAAAAAAGCCGGAGACCATAAACTATAGGACCTATAGACCAGAGAGAGACGGCTTATTCTGTGAAAAAATCTTTGGGCCCGAGAAAGATTGGGAGTGTTTTTGTGGAAAATATAAAGGTATAAAATATAAGGGAATAGTTTGCGACAGGTGCGGTGTAGAGATAACCCTCTCAAGGGTCAGAAGGAAGAGGATGGGACATATAACATTAGCGTCGCCTGTATCGCATATATGGTTCTTTAAGACGTTGCCGTCACGGATAGGTTCTATTTTAGCAATGAAAACATCTGCACTTGAGAAAGTAATATATTATCAGGACTATGTAGTTACAAGTGTAAAAAATAAAAAGTGCCCTCTTAAAGAGAGACAGACACTCACTGAAGAGCAGTATAGGGAATATAAAGAGAGATGGCGTGATGACTTCGAAGCGGATATGGGTGCATCAGCTATAAGAGATCTCCTGTCCAAGGTTGACCTCAAACAATTCTCAGATGAACTGAGACAGGAGCTAAAAAAGACCACCTCTGCACAAAAGATAAAAGACACTGTAAAGAGGTTGAAAACTATAGAGATGTTTATCGCATCTGGTATTAAGCCGGAGTGGATGATATTTACCGTGATACCTGTTATACCACCTGACCTAAGACCTTTGGTTATGCTTCAGAGCGGAAACTTTGCCACATCAGACCTGAATGATCTATATCGTCGTCTTATCAACAGGAATAATAGGTTAAAGAAGCTATTAGATTTGAACGCTCCGGAGGTGATAATAAGAAACGAGAAGCGAATGCTTCAGCAGGCAGTTGATGCATTATTTGATAACACCAGATGTAGACGGCCTGTTCTCGGCACAAATAATAGACCTCTCAAATCCCTTAGCGATATAATAAAAGGCAAACAAGGTAGGTTTAGGGAGAACCTTCTCGGTAAGAGGGTGGATTATTCTGCCCGTTCAGTTATAGTTGTGGGACCTGAACTTAAACTTAATCAATGTGGCTTACCAAAGAGAATAGCACTTGAGCTCTATCAGCCATTCATAATACGAAGGTTGAAAGAACTCGGCAAGGCAGACACCATAAAGAGTGCGAAGAAGATGTTGGAGAGAAGAGACGAGTCGGTCTGGGATATATTGGATGATGTTATACGTGACCATCCTGTTATGTTAAACCGTGCGCCTACGTTGCATAGGATGGGTATACAGGCATTTGAACCGATCTTAGTAGAGGGTAACGCCATAAAGCTACATCCTCTGGTATGTACCGGCTTTAATGCAGATTTTGATGGTGACCAGATGGCAGTTCATCTGCCGCTTTCTTTTGAAGCCCAGATAGAGGCAAAGACCCTTCTGATGTCTACTCATAACGTCTTCTCTCCTGCACATGGTAATCCTGTAATTACGCCGTCACAGGATATGGTTCTTGGTGTCTACTATCTTACCTCGGTTGTAGATGGAAGAAAAGGAGAAGGCAAGATATTTTCCTCCGCAGAGGAGGCGATGCTTGCCCATAGTGAAGGTAAAATGGATATTCATTCTCTAATAAACGTAAGATTCCCATCAGGTAAATCTGTTCTTGGGAAATCTGGTGAGGATATAGTAGATAAAGGTAGGTATAAAACAACCACTGGTAGAATAATATTTAACGATATATTACCCAAAGGTATGCCTTTCTATAACTATGCATTAGATAAGAAAAGCGTTAGTGAGGTTATAAATCAGTGTCACAGGATGTTTGGTAGAGATGTTACGCTTAAGATGCTTGATGACCTGAAGGAAACCGGTTTTAAGGTTGCTACATTAGGAGGTATATCTATATCGAAGGATGACCTCCGTATACCTCCAGAAAAGAATAGTATAATAAAAGAGGCAGAGACAGAGGTAGATAAAATTGAAAAAAGCTATCATCGTGGTGTGATAACGGCTGGCGAGCGATACAACCAGATAATAGATTGCTGGACTCACGCTCGAGAAAAATTGTCTCACGCTATGATGGAAGGATTACGTGTTGATAAGCGAGATGGTAAGCCATATCTGAATCCTATATGTATTATGGTTGATTCGGGTGCACGTGGCTCACAGGACCAGGTTCGTCAGCTTGCAGGTATGCGCGGTTTGATGGCTAAACCTTCAGGTAAGATTATAGAAACACCTATCAAATCAAACTTCCGTGAAGGCCTAAGCGTTCTTGAATATTTTAGTTCTACACATGGTGCGAGGAAGGGGTTGGCTGACACTGCTCTCAAAACTGCTGATGCTGGCTATCTTACTCGACGTCTCGTAGATGTTGCACAAAATGTTGTGGTAGCTACACAAGATTGCGGGACGTTGAATGGCATAACTAAAGGTGTTGTATATAGAGGAGACAAGATAGACGTTTCTCTCAGTCAAGCCATATATGGCAGAGTGGCACGAGATAACATTACTGATATAGTAAGCGATGAAACGTTAGTAAAGGAGGGCGAACTTATAACAATGGATATTGCTAAGAAGATAGAAAATCTTGGCCTTACGAAAATGAGGGTTCGCTCGCCTCTTACTTGTGATGCGTCATATGGTGTTTGTGCAAAATGTTATGGTATGGATCTTTCTACGGGTAAACTTGCTGAGGAGGGGTTAGCAGTCGGCATAATCGCCGCTCAATCTATAGGTGAACCTGGCACACAGCTTACTATGAGGACATTCCATATAGGTGGTGTTGCTATAAAGACCGCAGATGAGTCACAAATTTTTGCAAAAAATAATGGTATTGTGAAGCTATCAAATGTAAAGACCGCTGAAGATGAGAACGGAGAGACGGTTGTAATAAATAGGAATGGTGAGCTAATACTTCTTGATGATAAGGGGAGAGAGATAGAGCGATATATTATACCAATCGGCTCGATATTACGAACTAAGGAGGGTGCGCGTGTAAAACCAAAGACATCTATGGTCAAATGGGACCCGCATAACGTTCCTATACTTGCTGGTACAAAAGGTAAGGTAAGGTATGAGGATATTGTAAAGGGTGAAACAATGCTTGAGGAGCGTGACCCGCGTAGCGGAGTTATCCGCCGTATAATTATGGAGCATAAAGGGGAGCTACATCCTCAGGTAATTATAGAGGATGATGGCAAGGTGCTTGAGGTTCATCCGTTGCCAGAAAAGGCACATATAGAGATAGAAGAAGGTAAGACAGTTAAACCCGGTGTAATGCTTGCTAAAACACCTCAAGAAGCGGCAGAAACGCAGGATATTACCGGTGGATTACCAAGGGTGGTGGAGTTAGTGGAGGCGAGGAAACCAAAGGACCCGGCTATAATAAGTGAAATAGATGGTATAGTAGAACTTGGCGAAAAGAAACGCGGTAAGAGAACAATCCTTGTCAAGTCCGATACTGGTATGCAAAAAGAGCACCTTCTCCCGCATGGTAAGCATCTACGTGTCCACGCTGGTGATAGGGTAAGGGCTGGAGACCCACTTACTGAAGGCCCTCGTGTTCCACACGATATACTTCGTATAAGCGGCGAAGAGGCAGTTCAGCAGTATATACTGAGGGAGATACAATCTGTATACCGAGCCCAAGGTGTTAGTATAAATGATAAGCATATAGAAATAACTGTTTCACAAATGCTTAGAAAGGTGAGGATATCAGTAGCAGGAGACACGAAATATCTTCCCGGTACTGTGATAGACAGATTTAGGTTAAAGGAAGAGAATGCGGTTATAAAGAAAAATGGTGGGAAGCCGGCCACATTTAAACCGTTATTACTTGGTATAACTAAGGCATCTATACAGAGTGAGAGCTTTATAGCGGCGGCGTCGTTCCAGGAAACTACGAAGGTCTTAACGGAGGCATCCATCGCTGCGAGACGTGATGACCTGATAGGATTAAAGGAGAATGTTATAGTAGGACATCTCATCCCAGCAGGGACGGGCTACAAAAAGTATTTGATGTTGAGATTGAACAGGGCAGAAGAAGAAACGTCATCTGCAGAACCTGTGAACGTTGCATAGCAATGAGCCGACTCTTCTATCTAAAAGGCGACTTCGATGTTTATTTGCCTGTCTCGAAATCCAGAATAAATCGGCGTTTTCATTGTTATAATAATTGGGATTAACAAGGGGCTGTATAATGTTGTATTTGGGATAATGGGAAATATGATACAGTCAGCTTTATCAGATTCGACATTTAGAACTACAGACGCCAATGGAGGTAACGTTAGACGCATCGTAAACGATTTCAGTATTCAAGTAGCCACTGTCAATGGTTCTGGAAGCCAGACAGCGAATAATGTTTTGATGCGTTCCATCTTCCAGATGGGTGTTCCCGTAAGCGGCAAGAATATATTTCCTTCAAATATAGCCGGTTTGCCTACGTGGTTCACAATTAGAGCTAATAAGGATGGATACATAGCTCGCAAGAAGGAGATAGATATCCTAATAGCTATGAATCCTGAAACTATAGAAGAGGATATTAAGGGATTACAACCAGGTGCAGTTGCAATCTATAACTCAGACCTGAAATTTACAGTAAATAGGAATGACTTAACCTACTATCCTATTCCCTTTAATAAGTTGGTTCAGGAAGGTTGTCCTAATGCAGAGATACGGAAGCTTGTGGTAAATATGATTTATGTGGGTGTAGCAAGCGAACTCTTTAAGATTGAATATGCTGAAGTGGAAAAAGCATTATTAAAACAGTTTAAGTCAAAGCAGAAGGCGATAGAGTTGAATTTAGGAGCTGTTAAAATAGGTATTGACTATGTAAGAAAAAATATAGTCAAGAAAGACCCTTATTATGTAGAACGTATGAATAAGACAGCAGGCAAAATTATTATAGAAGGTAATGCCTCTGCTGCTCTTGGGGCTATGTTTGCAGGATGTACTGTCTTTAGTTGGTATCCTATTACCCCGTCAAGTAGTTTGGGTGAGGCATTAACAGAATACTTCAAGAAATATCGTACTGACAAGACAACAGGAAAGGCAACTTATGCTGTAGTTCAGGCGGAGGACGAACTCGCAGCAATAGGTATGGCATTGGGAGCTGGATGGGCGGGTGCCCGCTCTATGACTGCAACATCTGGTCCCGGAATCTCCCTTATGGCTGAGTTTGCAGGATTGGGCTACTATGCAGAAGTTCCTGCTGTTATATATGACGTCCAACGCGTAGGTCCCAGCACTGGCTTACCAACCAGAACGGCTCAAGGGGATATTTTAGAGGTTGCTTTTCTCTCACACGGGGATACAAAACACATTATGCTCTTCCCAGCAACAGTAGAAGAGTGTTATACTATGACCTTTGACGCCTTTAATTTAGCAGAGCGGTTTCAGACGCCAGTATTTGTAATGAGTGATTTAGATTTGGGAATGAACAATTGGATGTCTGCCCCATTCAATTATATTAATAAACCATTGGATCGTGGTAAGGTGCTTACAGTAGA
>Ga0154762_1045_pt1 | contig 11455 bp, 11 predicted proteins | sample Rifle2008BG16ft_FD_105770 | JGI IMG/M metagenome (GOLD analysis project Ga0154762, IMG submission 105770) | Planctomycetes bacterium RBG_16_43_13
CGATGCCTATGAGTTCGACCCGGAAGCTGATTATTCATATACACCGCTATCGCAGAATATTGAGAATGAGTACAATAAACAGCGGAAACTTGCGATAATTGACCAATTTATCGGGCGCACCTCGGCGATTCAAAATCCTAATACGGCTAAGCTATTGAACTATCTACTCTCTAAAGCCTTTGAGTTATTTGGCGACAGTTTTCCTGATTACAAAAACCATCTGCTGGATGAGAACTACAGGCCGCCGGAGGAAGGCGGAGGCGGTGGAATGGTTATAGGCAATCAGCCTACAGACATGGGAAACGCACCAACGTCAAATCAGTCCGGTATGCCTATGAGTAGTATGGAACAATACACGAGGGGGATGTAGATAGTGCCAACACCATTAGAAGACATTGCAGGGTTCCTATCCAAGTCAGGCAAGCGTGGGGCGCAGACCCTCGATATTTTAGGCAAGTACCACCCATTCGTTACCGCCGTATCATCTACTATTGGATGGGAATTACTCAAAGACGATATTCAGCGGCACGAGGAGCTTTTAGAGAAGATTTACAATGAGCAGTCAAACCCGCAGGAATTGGCAGAGTTCAGGTATCTGAAGGTAAGGTTAAAGAAAGTATCGGATCGTATAACTATTTACCTTGACAAAATGAAAGAAATCAGGTAGATAGATAGCCATATGTTTCATTTTGAAACATTATTAAAGGAGGATTTACATGGAAGATAATAACGCAACAGGGAGCCTTGCGGATGATGCTACCGTTACTGACGATAAAGTAACCGATGAAGCGTTAACTGCCGCTCTTGAAGGCAAAGAGACTTCCGAATCAGAGGTCACTGCAAAGGCAGCAGAGGCCGAATCAGAAGGACAGGATGGACAGGACGAGGATCATGCAGAGAAAACACGTCTTGGCCGGAAGGTTAAAAAGCTCGAAGAAGGTATGGTCACAAAAGCAGAGTTCAGTCAGTTAATGAATAAACTGGACAGCTTTATGACTAAACCAGCCGAGCAGGTAAAGGCTGAGCAGTTTGATATGCCGGAATATGTCGCCACCCCTGATGATGTGGAAAAGGTCATTCAGGTACGTGAGGCACGGCAGAGAAACGAGCAGGAGACTTACCAGAAAGCCTATGTATCGCAGATGGTATCTATGAGTACCGGTAATGAACAGCATGATGAAGTTGTCAAAGAAATGATGGCTAACTTCAATATACGCAGAACCGGCAACCCGCAGATAGATGCCGAATTAAATTATGCCAAAGCTCAGGCCGCAGTATTGTCAAGAGGAGTAACTAAGGCAGTACCTGTAAAAGGCGATAAGGCCGCAGCCACAGGGGTAACTCACGGGAATACGAATACGCAGCCTAAAATAGTGTTGCCGAAACTAACTCCCGAAGCGGAAAACTTTGTGGCATACATGAGGCGTCAGGGCATGTCAGATGAAAGCATAGCGGAAGCACTTTCGGAAAAATAGGGGATAGGCGGGATGGGCTTACATGGTTCAAGGCATGTCAGGTACAGTCAGCGACGGATTAGAGGAGAAAAGCGGACTATCCCCATGTATGGCGAAGGTGACGATGCAGGTAAATACTTCCGGTGCTGGAACTGTGGGTTCATCTGTAACATAGACAGGGATGCGCTTGGCGATGGCGATGGCAGGGCATATACAGAATTCGGCATTACGACAGAGCCGCTTTATCCGGTGGACGATGATGGCGGGCCGCCATATGCAGCAGTACTTAAGGGCATTAACGAATACCATACGGTAGGATTATATGACGGCTACCAGGTAGGCGGTACAGGGTGCCCGTTATGTCATACGCTCAATTGGAGAGGTTAGAAATTTATAAATTAATAAGTAAAGGAGGCGATCAATATGGGATTTAAAATACTTCACGGCAGTCAACAGAAACTTTGGGTGCCTATCGTGTATCAGGATACGATCTACGTTGGCCAGATAGTTAAATGTCAGGCTGATGAAGGCGTGATACCTTTTGGTGCCGCAGCAGGGGCAGCGGATACTACAGCATTAGGGATACCGTTTGGTGTTGTAGTCGGTACCAATAACAGGACGCCGTTATTTAATACCACTTATGGTGCTCAGTACATTACCGATGCCTCACCACTTGCGTCCACTACGGAATTTACCGGAGTAGAAGGACCATTTGGTAAGGGTGAGCAGCGGGCGATGGTTCAGGTTGAGCTTATCACAGCAGAAACCATACTCAGAGGGCAGTTGTTTAATGCTACTTTCGGAACGGCTATGACAGTGGGTACAGTGACTACAGGTGATACAAATGGCGTATCCTGCACAACTGGAACATTGGTGGCAAGTACAGCAAATCAGGCGACATTGTATTTCAGGTCAGGTGCAAATAGGGGTGCATACAGGATGCTTGATAATACCTCAGCGACGGCTCAGACATGGGATACACCTACTTATGCAGCCGTAGCGGTTGGCGATACGTGCGTTAAAGCTCCACTCAGGTATATTGGGCCGAGTTATGCAGACTTCGATGCGGAGTCCATGTACGTTGAGGCATCGGCTACATACGCAACTAACTATCACGTTATTGACGTAATCAGGCTTGATTTAAGTGTACCAGGTGGCGAGTATGTAGATTTCAAATTCAATGCAGATCATTTCTGCCTAAAGAGAGCATAAAGGGAGGTGATATAAAATGGCGGATGTAACTACATCGTCTCAATTACAGAGACTATTAGACAAGCGGTTACGTGAGGTAGCCGATTTCGAGAAACTTTACCCGAACTTGAACCCAATGATACCGAAGCTATTCAGGGAATTTCCCTCTGATGCGGCATTCGAGGAGTTCTACTCAGTCGGGTCATTACCGGATCATCAGAGATTCACAGGAAAGATACCATTCGTAAACAGGAGTCCAGGGTATCATATCAAGATTGAACCTGCCGAATATGCTCTCGGTCGTCAGATCGAACGGAAATTCCTTGATGATAAGAAATATTCCGTATTCGATGACGAGGCCGTAGGGTTGATGAACTCTGCCGGAAGGACTATGGAAAAAAGCGCTGCTGAAGTATTTAATGGTGCATTCAGTACGGCGTTTCAGTTCCAGACAAACGAGGAAGGCGTAGCACTTTGCGGCTCTCATCGGACGAAATCAGGGACAAGTACATCAAGTGGTTTTTCTAATGCTGGCACTTCAGCACTGGATAAAACGTCATTGGCAGCAACAAGGATACTGATGAGGCAGTTCAGAAACGATGTATCGGAACGTATCGAGATGTCAGATAACTTTGCAATCATAGTCCCCGATGCACTTGCGGATATGGCCTATGAGCTTGTTAATACCCCAAAGGGTCTGGACTCTGCTGAAGGCAACGTTAACCCGCAGTATAAGCGGTATCAGGTCATACCATACGCAAGGCTTGATGATAACGATACCAATAACTGGTTCATGGTGAATCTGGACTTGATGAAGAAGATGTTAATATTCATCAAGAGGATCATGCCTGAGACGAAAACTCAGATTGATTTCCATACGTTAAATACCATGATCTCAAGTTATATGAGATATGGCGCAGGCACCACGGAGTGGCGTTTCGTGATGGGGCACGCAGTAACTTGATATATTTCAATATGTTATAAGATAGTAGTTGACATCAAATTGCTCATGCGGCATACTGAATTAAACCTTAATATGAAAGGAGATTCAATATGCCGAGCAATGAATATTGGGCAGGATTTTTTGATGGAGAGGGTTCAGTGAGCATACATAATGGATTAAGGATGAATGTTGCAATAGCGCAAAAGAAAACATTCGTGCTTGAATTAGCAAAGAAACAATTTGGAGGATCAATTTATAGTAAAAACTCCAAAATTACTAATCCGTGTTCTCACTGGAAAATAACCAAAAAATCTCTTATTGTAAATTTCTTAGAAGCTATATATCCATATAGTATAGTTAAGAAAACGGAAATAGAGATTGGTTTAAGGGCTGTTAAATTAATTCGAGATGTGAATGTAGGATGTAATCCATTGACTCAACCTGAACTGATAGAACGAGAAAAATTAAGAATGGAACTTCAAGATTATAGACCTGCTAAAAATTTCAGAAATCTACAATCTGAGGAAGCTATTTACCGCAATTCCATCAAGGAAAAATATGCTTACAGATGCAGTGAATGTGATTGTGATCTGAAAGATAAATCACCATTTTTTTCTATTGTTAGTGATGATAGGTTGTTTTGTCGTAAATGTAGCAAAAATAGAAATGCAAGGGAACTTAAAGTTTTATCAAAAGAACAGATTGTTGATGCTACCCAGAAGACGAAAAACCTTGATGATGCTGCTAAAATATTAGGAATAAGTAGGCAGGGACTTTTGCGGAAACGCAGAAAATATGGTCTATTGGAATATTTATGTCAAATATGTCAAAGGCCATTTCAACCGACACAGAGGGCAAGTAAGCGTTATTGCTCCGATGAATGCGGTGTAATTGGCAAACAATACTTACTGGAGCAACGACAAACCGCCTATCATGGCCAAAAGATATTAAATAATAGAAAATATTATCAAAACAATAAAGAAAAGATAAAAGAAAAATTGCGTAGTAAGAAGTATAATTTAATTTAACCCTCCTGCTGGCGGGGTAGCAATATCCCGCTGGTAGGTTACTCTTTACTGGTTGGAGGTAAATAAATGAGTAATTTTAATCATGGAGTAAAATCTTTCGGCGTGCCTATTCTTCCAGGTATAGGCGGGAACGTATACACAGGTAATGTGTATTTCGTCAACAGCACAAGCACTACACGGTCAAATAACCCATCGTCAGGAACTAAGTCATCTCCTTTTTCAACAATTGATTATGCCATAGGCAGATGCACTGCAAATAATGGTGATGTAATTATCGCCATGCCGGGGCATACGGAAACAGTATCAGCAGATAATGGTCTGGCAATAGATGTTGCAGGAATAACGTTTATCGGTGTCGGTAACGGCTCACTTCGGCCCACCATTAACGTGACTGCTACTACAGGGGACGTGGAAATATCAGCTGCCAATACTACGATGTGTAATTTTCTAATTACCGGCGGTATAGACGTAATCACAGGTGTTGTAAATATTTCTGCCGCTGATTGCACGTTACTTAATATTGAGACAAGGGACGTTACCGGTCAGGCAACGGATTTCATAGTAACTACCGCTGCCGCAGACAGACTCAAGATAAGTGGGTGGGTGCATAACGGTGCAACTGCCGCTGGTGCAGATACCGCTCTTTCTATAGTCGGCGGAGACGGCATCATAGTTGAAGATTTTAATGTCTTCGGTAACTTCGCTGTAGCAGCGATAGAAAATGTCACCACTGCAATGACTAATGCAACCATAGGCGGCGGCATTAAGCAAAACTACATACAGAATGGCCTGGATAGTACCACGCCTGTTGCTATTACTCTGGTGTCTACTTCTACGGGTCATGTCGGGCCGAACATCAATATCAGGATTGGGTTAGATTCTACATCCAATACGGTCAATATTACAGAGGCAGTTGTAGGGGCGGCCATGCAGATGTTTCTACCAATTAATATTGCTAACTTGGGTGGCGAGGTTGCAATGGCCACGAACATCACGGCAGCAACTGACGCTTAAATATGGTTTCACGGGGCCTGTCATTTCCGGCAGGCCCTTTATTTCAAGGAGGATTTGCATGGCAAAGGAAGAATTAGAGTTCTACGGCAAGACAGACAGAGACAGGGACGGCAACATAAGTTCAACACTTCCATCGTGGTATTTCGATACGAAGATAGATGCAATGAAAGAAAATGTCCAGCGCAAGGAAAGTGCATTAGAACGTGGAGATGTGCCCTCTGATTACGTTTACCAGACAAGGGAAGATTTAAAACGGGACAAGGAACGACTCGATGCTATTGAATCCTCAAGGCCGAGACTTAGCGATGTTCAGTCGGATTATCTGGGCAAGAATTATAATGAAATGAAGTCTGCTATTTCTGAATCCATGTTTACACGTGAAGACATGCAAAGAGGTTTCGCCGATGCACATGAGGAAGCACGCAGGATGGTAAAGCCTTGTATTAAAGTTGATCCTGAACTTGCAAAGAAATGTGGTATATCCACGTCTGACGGCATGGTCAGTAGAAACGATGCGTCAAAGATACTTAAAATTGTTGGCAAGTCTTTAGGTGAGGAAACCAACATCGAACGATTCAGGAGATTAAAGTAATTGGATGGGTACACCCTACTCAGAGAACTCAGGGTATTATTGGGTGAGCCGTCAAACGGGTCATTCTTAGACGATCGGACATCATACGATTGCCTATATGAGGCGGCTAAAGAGTTATGTCAGAGGACACGTGCGCTAACTTCCGCTCAGACGATAACTACAGTTGCCGAGCAGACGACATACAATCTTAATCCCGATTTCCTATCACTATATTTATCGGACGACGAGAATGATTATGTCATAAAATACAATGACGGTTCATCCAATACGTTTCTAAGGCACAGGGATTATGATGGAATAATCATTGGCGATAACATTACATCCCAATCTGTCCCTGATAGCTTTACCATTATAGACGCTTCAGTCATATCTCAGCTTTCAGGTACAAGTACATCTACGGCAGCGGCAAGTAATGGCGAGGCGACATTAACCGATTCGTCTGCCAATTTCATAAATGTTGCAGCAGGTGATTACGTTCATAACATTACAGACGGCAGTCATGGGGTCGTGGTATCAAAAACCTCTAACACAGTCCTTGTCTGTGCGTTATTCGATGGTACAAATAATGACTGGACATCGGCAGATTCGTATATTATCACATTTAATGGCAGGTTTGCCCTACTCCTTGATCCTCCTCCGTCTACGGCAGGTTATACGATTACAGTTAATTATATCCAAATGCCGACACCTGTGTATTCGCCATATAAATCCTATCGCTTTGCACCGGACTATAAAGAAGCACTTATCTACTATGCGGCATTCAAGTACAAGTACCGTGATCGTGAACCCGACTTTGGCGATAGATTATGGAAACATTTCGATGCACGAGTCAGAAGTATTACCAGGAATACCAGGCAGGCTAAAGTCCAGGGTGGGTACAGGGTAAACTTTATCAAGCCTGCAAACCGTTCAGGAACGAGGAGATGATGTGGCTGACAAAGAACGTAATCCCGTTCCCATACCAATAACCGGTAGATGGCGAACGAGTGTAGACGGTACGCAGTTATCTGAAGGCGATTTCCAGGTACTTTCCAATATGCGTTATACCAATGCAGGCATCCGGTCTGTATCGGGCATGACGAAGATTAACCCTTCTACGGCACTTACATATCCGTTAATACGTGCAGCGTATCATTTTGTAAAAGATGAGCCCTTGGAATCTCATCTGCTTGTCCAGTCATGGAATACCGGCGAGACGGCCTCCAAAATATACCGGAATGATACGACTATTCCCTCTCAGGGAGATTTTAATGCCACAGCGTTATATACGGAAAGCTCCGGTGCGGGTATCGGTACGTTCTCCAATGCCCCTGATGGATGCGTGGCCTATTGTAACGGCAAAGAATCTTTAATCTGGGGTGGTAATGAATACCGTTGCGGGGCGTTCTATAACTTTAATCCCGATAACTCGTTTATTTATAATTATACCGAGGCGGCAAGTAATACCTTACAGACTACCGGGAATACGGCGTTATTAAAAAGGGTGTCGGCTACACTTGATAGTAACACCATGCTACTACTTCCTTTCGATGGAAACTTTACTGACTTATCACCAACAACCCCTCATACTGTCACCGGCAACGGCAGTATTGCCACAGATACAGGGACTAAGAAATTTGGTACAGCATCATGTAAATTTGCTACTGGAGGTGGACAATATTTAACTATCCCTGCTGATGCAGATTTTATTCTTGCAGATGGTACATGGTCAATAGATTTCTGGGCATATTTTACCGATGTCGGAAGCACTCAGGCTATTTACTATCAAGAAACAGATTTGGATACCTATGTTGCCATTTTCCTTGTTGGAGGAACCAGCGGAAGTATTCGCTTTGAGATAGTAAATGATAATCCTGTTCCTTTAGTAGTATTGAATACCCCTGGAGAATTGGTAATTAACCAGTGGTATCATATAGAAATAGTAGAAAACGGAAATGATTATTATATTTTCGTTAATGGAGTCCAGCGAGCTTATTTGTCTGATACAGACAGGACTATTGCCGGTGGTTATACAGGCTCGGTTTATATCGGCAGAGATCCGCAGGTAACAGGATATGATTTAGGTATTACATCCAACGCTTGGCTTGATGAATTCCGTGTTTCAAACAATACAAGGCATACGGCAAACTTTCTGCCGCCTCAAGGTGCGTATGGCAATAACACTATAACGTATGCCTATATTGGTTCTACAAGGCCGATAGCAGGTATAAAGTTTTATGTAAAGACTGCTAATACTACAGCATCATCCGTTACTGCATCTTACTGGTCTGGTGCATCATGGATTACAGTGGGAAGCATTGTAGATGGCACGGCGGCAAGCGGTAAGACTCTTGCGCAAACAGGGAGTTTGACATTTACTTCAACCGTATCAACTGCAAAGCCTAAAATACTTTATAACATTGCCGCATACTGGTATCTTGTAGCATGGACAAGCATAGACCAGAACACAGAAATCTATTACGTTACCCTTGACACCCCTATGCAGCCTATTGTTGATATATGGGATGGGATAAAAAAGCAGGTTTACGCCTTCTATAAATATGTTGGCACTACTTACACGGATCATATCTTTAATGTTATTGATGACTCATATATAGATGCTGACCCAACTACTTATGTTGAATTAGATTCCCTTGCGACATCGAGTCATGTTTTAGCGGGTTTTACAGAGCCTATGATGGGAATACAATTACTTCTTGTCCCTGGCCATGTAAATACTGTAATCAATACTCTTATAACAGTGTCTTACTGGAACGGTGCATCATGGGTATCTGTTGGCACGGTAGATGATGGTACAAAGGGTACATCTCAGAGCTTAAATAAAAGCGGAATAGACTCATGGAATACCCCAACTTATGGTAGTGAACAGAAATGGTATGATTTAAGTCGCGGGCCTCAAACACCTCAAACGCTTCAAACCGGAATTTATAAGCCTGAAGGAAGATATTTCGAGGTCTCTCCTTCCAAAGTATCTGATTTTAATCAAATAGCACCTCTTTATTTTTATAAAATTAATTTTAGTCAGGCATTATCGGGGGACGTGCAGTTATATCATGTCAGCGGTATCCCTGCCCCGAAACAAATATCTAATTACAAGTTTCCCCTTAATTTTCATAACCGCCTCTGGCTATGCTCAGATCAGTCAGGACAACGCAATAAAATTACTCCATCATCCATGAATACTGTAAGCATATTTAACGGCTTAGATACGGCAAATTTCTTCCTTGGTGACAATGCAGACATTATCGTCGGGGGATCGCTTTATACAAGGTACGGCTCGTCATTGTACGAAAACCTGATACTATGCAAGGAAGGCGAAACCTGGCTTATTGACGGTACATCCCTGAATACTTATGCACTGTATAAGATTTCAGATCAGTACGGTTGTGTTGCAAAGGACACGTTCCAGATTTGCAGTATCGGATTCGAGATTGCTCAAGGCATAAATAAACATGTAGCAATCTGGCAGGCGGCAGGAGCCATCGTTATATTTGATGGATCAAGTGTTATGCCAATACATTTGGATATTGAAAACGTCTTTGACCCAACGAGTTCGTTGACAATAAACACAGCCATGATACATAAGTCATCGTCATTCTACGATGAAGTAAAAAGAGAGTATCATTGGTTATGGGCTTCAGGGTCTAATATAACATTAAATAAGGAGTATGCATTTGATCTGCTCAGGCGTAAATGGTTTGATATAGACAGAGGGTCAGGCAAGTACCTTCAGTTAGGCGTCTCCGTGACTGACAGTAACGCTTACAAATACGTCTACGGAGCTATTGATGCCGGATATTTAGAGCGGTTAGAGTATGGCACGACATTCGATGGCAACAATATTGTCTCGCAATTTCGGACACCGGATATACCACTTGGCGGCTGGAATAACGAGGTAATATTACGTAATATCAGGTTGATTGCTAAGTCCAAAGGAACGACCACTAACAGCGTAGTTATGACTCATTACGGCGATATGGCAGTATCAGGGACGAGTATAGGTAATTATTCTGTGACCGACACGACACGGAGAGTGGTAAATAATACAAAGTCAATTAATACCGGGCCACATACATTCCACAGTTTCGCTTGCAGTATGACAACCAGCAATGAGAATATAGGGTTTGAACCTATTGGGTTAGAAGTATTCTGGAAACACATTAGAGAAAAGATTTTATAAGGAGGATGTATCATGCCATCTCAAGCTCTCGATCCCTATTATTATCAATCACGGCTACGGGAATTACAAGGACAGAAGGAACTCACTACCGGCAGGGGGCTGACTCAACCTGAAACAGAGGCAATACTTAATGCGGAATTATCGCAGAGATATAACGCTGAAATCAGCCGTCGGCAGATTGCGAATCAGGAGAAGATACAGGAAAAACAAATAAAAATGCAGGAGGATGCTACCAAATCAGCGAATCAGGCTGCAATGGTCAGCGGTGTCGGACAACTGGCACTGGGCGGTGCATCTACGTATGGCTTAGGCGTCCAGCAGGGATGGTGGGGTGCTGGTGCTGCTACTGCTCCGGCTGCTACAACAACCGGTGCGGGTGCCGGTGCGGGTGCCGCGGGAGGCACAGCGGCTGGTGGCGGTGCAGGTGCCGGTGCAGGTGGCGGTGCGGGTGCCGGAGGCATGGGCGCAGCAAGTATCATAGGACTCATCCTTGCCTCAGCAGTGTTTGCCGCCGGCCATACAGAGTTAGCACGGAAAGACGATACATGGTATGGATCAACAGTTGCCGCAGGTACTCCATGGAAAGATCAGAAGATGGGGCAATGGGGTGGGTTCCTCAATGTTGCCACAGCACCTTTTTTTCCTGAGATGCTTACTTGGGGGATGATCATGAAGACTGGTACTGGTAAAAAGGTCATTGACGAAATTAACAGAGTTGGAGATAAATGGGGCTTACCTGGATTTGGTCAATAGGAGGACATTATGGGGACATTCTTAGAAGCACTCGGCAGATCGCAAGCAGTCAGCACTACTATATCGGGCGTCCAGACTATGCAGCAGAATAACCTTGCTATACAGAACGCCAAAACAACGCAGGCTATTAACGAGCATCAGTATAAGAAATTAAAGGAAGAGGAAGAAGCTGGGAACAGGCTGCATCCTATGGATCCCATAATGGGCGGGTTAACTCCATCGGTTCGGCAATTCTGGACAGAAACACTGGGGCCTACGTACTTCCAGAAAGGTGCAAGCGGGGGGACGTATGTCAGGCAA
>Ga0154762_1075_pt1 | contig 11340 bp, 8 predicted proteins | sample Rifle2008BG16ft_FD_105770 | JGI IMG/M metagenome (GOLD analysis project Ga0154762, IMG submission 105770) | Planctomycetes bacterium RBG_16_43_13
ATAAAAAGCCCACCCCACCGACCAGAATAAATCCAAACGTTCCGAAAGATGTAGAGAAAGTATGCCTCCGCGCCCTCAAAAAACAGAAAGATAGCCGATACCAAAAGGCAGGCGAAATGGCAGAAGATATAGATTGCTACCTTGCCGGGAAACCCTTACCTGTGAGAAAATACAAAAAATCCCTACTGGTGAGGATTTTCGAATATATAAACCCTTTCAAATAGCTAAATTTCATTATATATTAGGGGTTAGTGAAACAGGGCTAAATAGAAAAGGGCGATTTTAGGGGTGTAAACGTCCATTAGAATACCCCTTAAAAACGTACAGATGAGCTTAACGGCACGAAGAGAGGCAAAGATGACCAAAGACACCATCCAATCGAAAAGAAGCGTCCACGATGGGCTTAACGAGAAGCGATATCTTTTCTGTAAGCGGTGCGGTAAGGAATTCATACCTAAGCGCCGACATCACATCTTTTGCTCATCTCGATGCCGAGCTATTTATAACCGCAAGTACACAGTTATCCCTTTAGCACCTATATTTTGTTTACAATGCGGCAAAAATTTCTCGCCTACTAAGAAGTGGCAGAAGTTTTGCGGCAGGGATTGTAAAAATAACTGTTCCAACTTTATAGAGGCACTTTTTAATACGTTTGGTCCCAATAGTAATGTCTTGAGATTATTTAACCAGCCCTAAAAGCTCGTTTAACCTATTTATCGTAACAACACCATCATATTTGGTCTGCTTTGAGTGCCTGTCCAAAAATATCGGCTTTATCCCAGCGGCGATTGCTCCAACAATATCCTCTTCATAAACATCCCCGACGTGAATTGCCTCATCTGGTTTAACGTCAGCAAGACAAAGCGCCTTCTCAAATATACTGGGGTGCGGTTTCCTCATACCAACTTCTGCGGATATGAGAGTAAAATCTACCATCTTGTCCAAGCCGAGCCCCTTAACGATATTCCTCAAGCGAGTATCCCAGTTAGAGACAACTCCGAGACGGTAACCCTTCTGCCGTAACGTCTCCAACGTGCTAACTGCGTCGTCGTAAAATCGCCAATGCTCCGCCCTGCCGAATAAATCATACACCATATCAAACCACTCCTTAAAATTTACGGCATGCATTTCGGGTATCTTGTCATATACTTGCCTTGTGATATTCCACCACATTTTATAGTCAGCATCATTCGTGGAGATAGCATTAGAAGGGTCAGTAGTATATTTTTTCACGAACTCCTTAAATACTGGGACAAACTCTTTCATAAATGTATCTGGAGAGACATTAGCACCAAGACGTGCGGTTACGTTTGAATAAATCTCGCCGATTGAAGGGTAGGCGTAAATGAGCGTATGCCCTGCGTCGAAGAAGAACGCCTTCACGCCGTTGAGGTTAGGAGATGGCTTATTGGAAGAGTTAATGCTCATTATTTTATTAACTTAAAGCCCTACGTATCGACTCCATTAACCGTATAGAACGTAATTTTTCAATACTATTCTTGGTGTTATTAACCATTTCCTTTACCAACTTATCAGCGTCTTTTTTAGATAACATTTCAAACACCTTCCACAAAATCCATTCTGGATATCTTTTATCCTGTTCCCATCCCTTTCTCTTTAACTTTTTTGCTTTCTCCCTCACTTCATGGTCTTTCTCAACTATATCCCTTCTTTTTTTAGTCCATACACCGATTCGTATGAAAAAATAGGGACGTTCATCATCGTAAATTTGTATGCCAAACCCTAAATACATCCTGTATTTCTCCCGTCCTTTTGGTGGTGGGTAAAAATAATATGATATCAATCTATCAGGATTAGAATTCCCTGACTTCAATTTTATCTTGGATCTCCCCTTGTTAAAAGTTTCACATAAGTAAGGTTCAACTCCGCATTTCACTTCCTCTACAAACTTCTCCGCTTTCGTAATAAAGCCGTAACCTGTTGCCGCATTAGCTATCTCTTTTTCTGTGAAATTAGAAAGTGGACCCATATTTTTCTCCTCCATATATTTCATAAATTCTCCCATTATTTCAGAGCCTTGTTTTTCATACATTTTCTTTATAATTTTATATACATCCTTCCAGCAAAAATGCCCTAAGTAACGCCTATTCTTCTGGTTAACGGAATTGACATTAGTAGGTGTAAGGAGGGCGACGTATCCTATATTGGATTTTAGATATTTCCTAATCTGATCTATACAAGGTTTACTGCCAACCTTATTTTCTATTATGATTCTCTCATCACTATTTTTAGAATATATTGATATGTCAAAAATACTATCACCAGAAGGAACTTGGCTTTCTATCTCTGGATTCCTAAACTGTCGAAGGAGCTTCTTTTTAAGAGATTTCCTTTGGTCTGCTAATAAATGAGAGAGAAACTTCTTTTGCAAATGTTTGGAAGAGTTAAGTAAGTAGACAAATATCTCAGTAACAAGATTCTCCTCATCTGTTTTCTCCCGATTAAGTGCGTATCCCTCAAGTTGTATAAAAAGATTATAGCTCATTTTATAACTGTTATAAGTATCCCCTGACAAGTATATCACCTTCTATATTTTCCACCGTGAAGTCATTTATTTTCAGTGCCTTAGCCATTTTCGATACGCCATCACCCTCAACAGGGGTTTTAGCGTTACCCCCGCCTATTATTTTGGGTGAGACGAATACCATAATCTCATCCACCATTTCCTCCCTGAATGCACTTGCGTGGACTTCACCCCCACCTTCTATGAGCACGCTCACCACTCCTAACCGCGCCAATTCTTTCAGGATTGCTCTAATGGTGATATGCCTTAATATCAACACCTTGCATCCTGCCCTTTCGAGATTTCTTGTTTTATTTTTAGAAGCGGTAGTTGTGGCAACTACAACAGTTGGGAATTCCCTCGCAGATGCGACGAGGTAAGATGATAAAGGAAGACGAGCCGAACTATCCAGCACCACACGGATAGGTGTTCTTGTAACTGGCTCTGCCAAAAGGTGCGGGTCGTCCTTGAGGGCGGTCTCTATGCCTATGATTATTGCCTGAACGCTACTGCGGGTTGATTTTACAAGCCCTCTCGCCTTTTCTCCTGAAACCCATTTGGAGTCGCCTGTGCGGGTGGCGATTTTGCCATCAAGCGTCATAGCCCATTTTGATATGACATACGGAAGACCTGTCTTGTGAAATTTGAAGAAAGGAGCATTTAATTTCATAGCATTGTTTATGAGGAAACCGCTTGCTACTTTTATGCCCGCCTTTTTGAGGGCACTAAATCCCTTACCGCTGACGGCTGGATTAGGGTCTTTAATAGCGGCAACAACTTTCTTTACGCCGCTTTTTATTATTAAATCAGTGCAAGGGGGCGTCTTGCCGAAGTGACAGCACGGCTCTAAATTGACATAGAGCGTTGCTCCCTTTGCTAATCTACCCGCTTTTCGCAAGGCATAGACCTCAGCGTGTGGACCGCCGAAGAATTTGTGATATCCTTCGCCGACTATTTTACCATTTCTTACTACGACGGCGCCGACGAGGGGGTTTGGTTCCACACTACCCTTACCTTTTATTGCAAGTGCTAAGGTGCGTTTAATAAAATCGACATGTGATTTCATATTGGTCTGCCAAAAAGTGTGAGAGATGTGGCGTTTGTTATCTCAACATTTATGAATTTACCTTTTAGGTTGTTTGGCGACTCAAATACAGCGATGGCATTTGAGTCTGTTCTACCAGTTTGCCTCTGAGGATTTGATTTACTCGGACCCTCTACCAATATTTCTACTTTTTTATCTACAATGTCTTTGTTTTTTTCGAGCGATACCCTGTTCTGGACATTCAGAAGTATCTGGTTACGTTCTTTCTTCACTGTGAGTGGAACGTCATCTTCTAATTCCGCCGCATCAGTTCCAGGACGTGGTGAATACTTAAATACAAACGAATTCTGGAATCTAACTTTCTGCATAAACTCCACCGTATTTTGGAAATCTTCTTCTGTCTCCGTAGGAAAGCCGACTATAAAATCGGATGCAATCTCTATGCCTTTTACATTTTCACGCAGTTCATTAACCATCTCAACATAACGTTCAGATGTATATCCTCGCTTCATAAGTTTCAGTATTCGATTAGAGCCGCTCTGAGCAGGAATATGCAAATACTTACACACTTTGGGCAAATCGCTCATTGCATCTATCAAACTCTTACGAACAAATATTGGATGGGACGTTATAAATCTAATACGTCTGATGCCCTCTACTTCGTGAACCTTTTCCAATAGACCGCCTAAGTCAATCTTTGGGTTTAAGCCCTTGCCATAGGAGTTGACCGTCTGCCCCAACAAGGTTATTTCCACACAACCGCTATCTGCAAGTTTCTTAACCTCATCAACTATGACATCGGGCGAACGGCTAACCTCACTGCCCCGAACGCTCGGAACTATACAAAATGTGCAACTACAGTCGCATCCCTCCATAATTTTTACGTATGCCTGAAACGGCGTTTCACGCGCATCTTCTCTACGAAATACATCAGTGTATTCCTCACCCTCTTTATCAATCGCTATAACCTGTGTCTTACTTTTTTTTATGTCATCTACCAAATCAGGTATGCTGTTTATCTTACGGGGACCTGCTACCAAATCCACGTGCGGCAGTCGCTCTATTACCTGCCCCTGATGATTTTGTGCCATACAACCCAAGACACCTATGACGAGGTGTGGGTTTTTACGTTTCAGCGATTTTAGCGTCCCGGCTCGAGAATATACCCTCTCCTCAGCATGCTCACGGACGGAACAGGTGTTAAATAATATCACGTCGGCGCTCTTTTTGTCTTTAGTAATGCTATAGCCCTCTTCCAAGAACCTGCCCGCTACGAGTTCTGAGTCGAGTTTATTCATCTGACAGCCGAACGTCTCAATATAGACACTCTTACCGTTTTTCTGATTTATCATAGTTTGGATATTCTACAAATGTTTGAGTAGGAATAAAAGCGTAGAGTTTGTCCTACGAGTGCTTGTTACTATCACCTATTCGTAAAGGCAACGAGTTCATAATTTTTCGCTATGACTTTTACCTTAGATTTAATGATATCAGGCATCCTATCGAATACGCTCGTCTCCGCAAAACCGACTACTGGCTCTCTATTTAGCATCTCTGAGAACTTATCGTAGTCCATAAATAAGTGCTTTAAAAATATATCTTCTACGTTACGTTCTAATTCTCCTCCCATCGACTTTGCTACTCCTATACGATTTTCTACTCTTGCGAAGGTGCCGTCAAAATCATCACCTACAACTTTTACAGCCCTGCCGGTGTAGAATGCAACATCTATCTTCAGGTTTTTGATTGCTACAACCTGCGTCTTCTCCTCTATCAATGGCATCGCCTGTAATATGACCCCTTTCGAGGACCACCTGTCCTCGTAAATCTCTGAACCATAGATAAGAACAGGCAGAGTAATTATATTCATTAAGGCAACGAGAAATACTACCGCTATATTTCTCCCCCTAATTGCAAAATAGAGCATTAGTAAAACTAATACCGCAAATACAATACCTATCAAAATTAAAAAGACCATCGGAATAACATTCAAAATTTCCTCCGTATGCTCTAACTCAAGATAAAATGTGGGATTCCCGGAGACGTATACCCCTCCAACACCAACCAATATTAAGATTAAAACAACACCTACTATCATACCCTTATTCGTCTCTCCAGGAATTGCCTCACGTATCACTATATCAAATAACCATCCTACCAAAACCGCCACTGGCAGATAGACGGGCTGTAGGTAAGTGCTACTTTTTGATTTAGAAACCGTGAAAAATAAAAATGCAAGTGCTAACCACAATATGAAAAATAAGAGTCCACTCTCCACCTTACGTATGTTACCAAAACCAATTTTAAACAGCCGAAACACCAAATATAGAAAAAATAGAGGCCACGGAAACATCCCTGCAAATAGATATCCGAATGTATAATAGAACGGCCTCCCGTGATGGATTCCCGACTCAAAGAAGGCGAGGAAATTCTGTTCCACAAAGAAATACTGCAAATAGCCGGGATATCGCCTCTCAACCAAGAGGAACCACGGCAAACTTATAACGAGGATTAGTATCACGCCAATTATGGGGCGCATTTCCTTAATTCTCTTTAGTTCTCCCGTAACCGCTAAATACGGCACTATGGCGAGGAATGGAACTATCAAGCCCAACGGTCCCTTCGTAAGCACCGCAAGTCCGCAGAATATATAAAACAGTATATAATTTATGCCACCGCTTCTTGGGCTTTTGTATCCCCTAAACCAAAAAAATATCGCCAGCGCCATTAGAGACGCCAAGACCATATCCGTTACAATGACCCTCGCCAATACTATGTATTGCCCACACGTCGCAAGAACCACACCTGCTATGAAGCCCGCCCGCCTATTCCAAGACATCTTCCCAAAGTAATACGCCATCACTACGCCTATCAACGCAAATAGCGCCGGGAAAAATCTTGCGGCGAATTCATTTACACTGAATATGCTGTAAGATACGGCATCCAACCAATAGATTAGAGGCGGTTTATTTATACGAGGAAGCCCATCAATCGTTGGAACAAGGAAGTCCCCAGATACAAACATCTCTCTCCCCCCCTCCGCATACCGCCCCTCGTCTGCATTCCATAACCCATTACCGCCAAGCCAGAAGAAAAATAAATATACTGAGAGAAAGACAATCGCCAAGACAGGATATAAATCCCTCGAGAAAAATCTACTCATAAGGAAGAGTGTTATAACTTCCTAAATATCTCATAGCAAGCATTAACTGTCCTATCTATATCCGCCTCGGTGTGAACTGCGGAGACAAATGCCGTCTCAAATTGAGAAGGTGGCAAATAAAATCCCGACTTGAGCATACCCCAGAAAAATTTAGCATATCTCTTCGTATCGCACCTTGATGCGGAAGAGAAATCGTAAACTCTACCACTCGTGAAAAACGGTGTGAACATTGAGCCAATAGCATTCACCGATAAGGAAACCCCGCTCAACCGAGCCGCATTTAGAAATCCTTCCCTCAAATAAGAGGTCACCCTCTCCATCCTCTTATACGGCTTATCCTTTTTCAGACATCTCAAAACCGCCTTGCCCGCCGCTACCGCCACTGGATTGCCGGACAACGTCCCCGCCTGATAGACAGGTCCAGACGGAGAAACGAGTTTCATAATATCTCTCCTCCCGCCATACGCACCTATCGGCATACCACCACCGATAATTTTCCCAAGCGTAGTTAAATCCGGCTCTATTCCAAAAATATTTTGCGCCCCGCCGAAGCAAAGCCGAAAACCCGTTATCACTTCATCAAATATCAAAACGATACCATATTTTTTTGTTATCGCCCTCATCTCTTCTAAAAAGCCATCTCGAGGCAGGACGACCCCCATATTCCCGGCTATCGGCTCGACTATTATGCAGGCAATCTCCCTCCACCTCTTACGACATAGAGAAATTAGTGCATCCGCATCATTATACGGCAGGACGAATGTCTTATCAGAATACGATTTAGGCACGCCCGGACTCGTCGGCACGGCTAATGTCGCCGCACCCGAGCCAGCCTTCACGAGCATTCCATCGGAGTGTCCGTGATAGCACCCCTCGAATTTCACTACCGAATCCCGCCCCGTGAATGCCCTCGCAAGTCGGACGGCGCTCATAACCGCCTCCGTGCCGGAATTTACGAGCCGAACCATATCGACAGACGGGATGGCGTCAACGAGCATCCTCGCCAACTCCACCTCCGCCACCGTAGGCGCCCCGAAGGACGTGCCACTCGGCAGGGCGGATTTTATATGCCTATCAATCGGCGGATACGAATGCCCATAAATGAGAGGACCCCACGATGAGACGTAGTCAATGTATGAATTGCCATCCACATCTATGAAACGAGACCCCACACCTTTTTTTATAAAAATCGGCGTACCGCCCACCGCCTTAAACGCCCTCACGGGGCTATTTACTCCGCCGGGGATATATTTTATTGCAGTCCTGTATTCAGCCCGTGATTTATTGAATTTGTAGTTACCCATTTTCCCGCCTTATGATTTTATGTCTTTGTGATGAGATGTCAAAGGATTTTCTTCGCCCTACGCACTTTGCTCATAATACTGTATTGCCTTAATAGGGAGCAGTATAAAAATCCCCAATTCCTTAATATATTAAGTGATATGAGGTAAAACACAAGAGGCATACTTAGATTTTATTTCTCTAATAATAAATTAACAAAGCCCCTACCGTTTCCTGAATTTATACACATCGCAACAATTTTTTCTGAAGGTAAAGAACTTATATGTTTGTTATTTTCGTCAATAAGCCCTATTCCAAATCCATAGTCCTCTATTTTTCCCAACAAGTCCAGGGCTTCTGTTCCCATATTCTTTAAGCCATAAGGCCAAAATTCCATAATAATTTTTAATTTGTTATTTGATATAATTCTTTGGGCACCTTCTAATATTAATCCTTCACTGCCCTGAGTATCCATTTGAATGATATCTACTTTGAAGTCCTTGCTATATTTTTCAAAAAACCTATCAAGTGAAGTTGTTTCAACTTCTACAAAACCATTTTCTTCTCTAACATTCTGTTCCGCTAAAGAAAACGCACCAAAATTTAATTTATCCAGAAAGAGTTTTAGTGTTCCTTGTTTATTGGTAACCGCAGCTTGTAACGGTATGACATTTTTATAGCCATTTTCCTTAATATTCTTAACAAGTAACTTATAATTTTTGGGTTCCGGCTCGAAGGCATAAACTCTGCCATTAGGGCCAACTCTATTTGCGGCTATCAATGTATAATACCCAATATTTGCGCCAATATTTACTACAGTCATATCTTTGGTAAGTAACTTTTGAAGAAGTTCGGTTTCGAAAGGTTCCCATACTCCGCTGGTCAATAAAACAGGGGCAATGACAGTATCTTCGGTATTTATATACATTTTATTCCCCTGACAGTTGGTTAGAACCTCTCCTCTGGGGCTTGTTAATTCGGAATCCTTCATATAAAAACTAAAAACACATTATCTCTTCTAATTTACCCATATTAGGACAAAAATAAGATTAGTTGTCAAAGAAAAAACAAACTTATCACCACAAAAAGATAATCCACATATGAATCGTCGGGCAAGCCCTATCGTATTTGACTTATCCCGTCCATAGTGATACCATACCTCTTGAGAAAATATATGCCTTACAGAAAGTTAGATAAAGGCGACAGGTTATCAGAATACGTCCTCATCCAGAGAATCGGCGAGGGCGGCTTCGGCGAAGTTTGGAAGGCGGAACACGTCCACCTCCACGGCAAAACAGTCGCTATCAAAATCCCTCGAGACGTCAAGGCAGTAGAGACAATCAAAAACGAGGCGACATTCCAGCAACAACTCGAACATCCGAACATAGTCAGGACGCTCGACCTCAATCTCCAGAGCGACCCGCCATACTTCATTATGGAGTATGTGGACGGCAGAAATCTGCGGCAGGTCATCAACGAGGACGGCATCCTCCCGCCCCTCTACGCAGTGGATATCGCCACACAGATTCTTGACGCACTCTCCTACGCACACTCGAAGGGAATAATGCACAAGGATATAAAACCAGAGAATATACTCATAGAGAAGCGTGAGGATGCCCCAATAGGTCGAGACAAAAAAATAGTAACCACGCACTTCGTAAAGATAACGGATTTGGGATTGGGGAGAGGGACTGTCGGTCCCGTGAGCGACATTGTGCTGTCTGGAAATTTCAGGACGTCAGGGGCGCTCTCGTATTCCGGAACTGTATATTACATCGCACCTGAACAGTTGTCGCCGAATAGGATAATCGACGAGCGGGCGGATATTTATTCTGTCGGCGTGGTGCTGTATGAGATGCTGACAGGCGAGTTACCCCTCGGGATGGATTTACCAAGCGAGCTCAACCCCGTCGTCCCTCCGCTCTTGGACAGGATAATAAAAAAGGCGTTGAGCATAGATAGGGATTTGCGCTACGCATCCGCAGACGATATGGAGATAGAGCTGATAAAGGCGCGGCAGGAACTGAAACAACAGGGCGTCCCATTTCATACTCCGCAATCCGACCCCACCCCACATTCCGAACTCTCAACTCCCAACTCCCAACTCCTAACTCCCACCTACCACCTACTGCGTAAGGCAGGCGCGAAAATATCATCCGTAGCGAAACGTATCAAGGACTCAATGAGAGGGAAACATAATAAACTTATAACGTTGATTACGATTTTATCCTCGCTCTTATTCGTTGTAGTGATAGTCATCGCCATCTCGCCGAGCGGCACACATACTCCGCAATCCGACCCCACCCCACATTCCCAACTCGTAACTCCCCACTCCCACCTACCACCTACCATTAAAAAAGAAGAGACCACTAAAGATAACGAGGACAATCCACAACCCGAACTTCCCACTCCTATTCCCGACCCTCCACCTACAAACTCTCAACTCCCAACTCACAACCCTCAACTCTATAAAGGCACGATACTCGTCGAGACCGAGCCGTCTGGGGCAGACGTTTATGTGGATAATGTGAAGAAGGACAAGCCGACGCCGCTCATCCTTGCGGGCGAGGGGAGACACACATTGCGATTGCAGAGAGAGGGCTACACACCGTATGAATCCACGATAGAAATATCGGAGGCGAATCAGCAGCTATTTGTGAAGTTCGAGAAGGTGTCGCCTCTACCATCGCCGAATGTCGAGATTAAGGCGACCCTATCCGCCGCTATTTACCTCGACAACAAATACGTAGGCAAGCCGCCTCTTACTATGAAGGCACTGTCGCCGGGCAGATACGCCGTCCGCATACTCGGTATAGAAAAGGCGATAGATGTAGATGCGGGGAGAGATGCAGCATTTAACTTCACACTTGAGGAGTTAGAATTGGCTTATGTTCCTGCGGGCAAATTCACAATGGGAGATGACAAGGGCGGTGCGGACGAGGGACCCGCCCACGAGGTCTATCTTGACACATATTACATTGACAAATACGAGGTAACGAATGAGAAATACGCCGTATTCTTGAACTATATAAAGATGTCGAACGACCACAGCCGCTGTAATGCCGACGAGCCGAAGGGCAAAGACCACACACCGCATTTTTGGATAGACAAACGTTATAATAAATCCGACCAGCCGGTTGTAGGTGTTGACTGGTTCGACTGCTACGGCTACGCCGCCTGGGCTGACAAACGGCTACCTACAGAGGCAGAGTGGGAAAAGGCAGCAAGGGGAACTAAAAATTTCAAATATCCCTGGGGCAACGAGTGGAACTCTATGTATGCGAATTGGGGCGAGGGCGGCAACATTGATGGCTCTCCGCTTCCAGC
>Ga0154762_1022_pt3 | contig 11011 bp, 8 predicted proteins | sample Rifle2008BG16ft_FD_105770 | JGI IMG/M metagenome (GOLD analysis project Ga0154762, IMG submission 105770) | Planctomycetes bacterium RBG_16_43_13
GGATTCCATATAGAACGTTGCCTGGTGTTCGCCATCCGTTTGGTGCCTACTTTACACGTGGTAGCGGTCATAACGAGAAAGCCCAATACTCTGAGAAATCACAAGATTATAAGAATATTATGGACCGCCTCGCCCGTAAATTTGAAACAGCGCGATCGTATGTCCCTACACCGATAGAAGATATTAACCGCAAAGCAGAAATTGGCATTATTGCTTTTGGTACCACTCATCATGCTATACGGGAGTGTAGAGACCAATTGAGGGTAGAACACTCTATACAAACGAGCTATCTTAGAATTTGTGCCTATCCATTTAATGATATGTTGGAAAAGTTCATCTCTCTATACAAACGTGTCTACGTTGTGGAACAAAATAGGGATGGGCAGATGAGACAGCTTATTAATCAGGATGTGGGAGGAGAGTGTATAAGAACTCGTTCTGTCCTGCATTATACTGGTATACCAATAGACGCCAGATTTATCACAGACGATATTGTAGCTCAGGAGAGTGGCAAGACAAATACTCATCAGGAAGTGAAATCTGTAGAAAGTGGAAGTAGTATGGTAGGAGGTGAATAAAGATGGCTACTGGAACAGCGACGGAAGGTGCAACGCCTAAAAATACTAATAGGTTAGGTCTAACCCTTACTGATTATAAGGGATTGTCATCTACTCTTTGTGCTGGTTGTGGTCATGATGCAATCACAAGCAGGATTACAAGGGCATTGTATGAATTTGATATAGACCCTTACCGTATTGTCAAACTAAGCGGTATTGGTTGTTCTAGCAAGACACCTGCATATTTCTCGAGTAAGAGCGCTGGCTTTAATGCAGTCCACGGACGTATGCCATCTATCGCAACAGGAGTTGTATTAGCTAATAAGAATTTGATAGCAATCGGTGTTAGTGGAGATGGCGACACAGCAAGTATAGGTATAGGTCAGTTCGTCCATATGGTCCGCCGCAATGTTCCAACGGTTTATATTATAGAAAATAATGGCGTATACGGGTTGACAAAGGGGCAATTCTCTGCCACAGCAGATGTCGGTTCTACACAAAAATCTGGAACAGCCAATAACATACAGCCGATAGATTGCTGTACGTTAGCCATAGAGTTGGGTTGTGGGTATGTAGCACGGTCATTTGCAGGAGACCCGAGACAGTTGATACCGCTTTTGAAAGGGGCATTAGCGCATCGTGGGACAGCAGTTATAGATGTTATCAGTCCTTGTGTTACGTTTAATAATCATGATGGTTCTACAAAAAGTTATAAGTATGGTAAGGAGCACGATGTTCTGTTACACGAGGTTGGCTTTATTCCACATTATGAGCCATTGCCAGAGGTGGATTATGAACCTGGAACTACAAAAGCAGTTGAACTACCTGATGGTTCTCACCTCATATTTAAGAAATTAGGGTTGGACTATGACCCTACTGATAAACTGAAGGCGGTCGAAACTATAAAGAAAGCCGATAAAGAGGGGCAACTCCTGACAGGTCTTATTTATGTAGAGCCATCTAAACCGGATCTCATTACTTTATTAAATATGACAGATGAACCTTTGGCTACAATTAGCCAAGATAAGGTTGTGCCGCCTCAGAGCGTTCTTAACGAGATTATGCAGGGCTTGATGTAGCACTATGTTAAGGTTAATCTGGTATTTTATCTGTTAAATATATAGGATACAGCGGTTAGCATAGTTTCTGGAATAACGAAAAGAGCGCGGATGTTACAGGATAAATCGAAATAATAATTTATGCCTCAAGTAGCAGATTTACTGGGAAGCGAGACCAAGCTCAGTGGTAGCATAGCAGAGCATATAACAGAGGTTATTAAACACCTCGGCGAAAATCCAGATAGAGATGGCTTGAGAGGGACGCCCCAGCGAGTCGAGAAGGCATTTAAGTTCCTCACCAAGGGCTATAACCAAGACCCAGAGGCAGTCCTAAACGGCGCTTTATTCTCTACCGACTACGACGAAATGGTGATAGTTAAAAATATCGACTTCTTCAGTTTATGCGAACATCATCTTCTTCCATTTTACGGAAAGTGCCACGTCGCATATATACCTGATAAAAAAATCATTGGCTTGAGTAAGATTCCTCGCTTAGTCGAGGTATTCTCCCGCCGCCTACAGGTTCAGGAGCGGCTTACAACCCAGATAGCTAAGGTAATAAAAGAAAAATTAAATCCGCGCGGCGTTGGCGTTATTATGGAGGCATATCACCTCTGTATGATGATGCGCGGCGTCGAGAAACAGAATGCCTATGCAGTTACGAGCTCTATGCTTGGCGGCTTAAGAAGCGACCCAAAAACCAGAGAGGAATTCCTTGAACTCATAAAGAGCGGAAAAGGATAGGGGAAGTTGGAAGTTTGGAATTTTAGGTTCTTGAAGATTGTTTAGTTAATGTGATTTAGAGTTTGAGATTTTTTAATAAAGGAGGTTGCTATGGCAGAACTAAAAGTCGGTGACGTAGCTCCCGATTTCAAGGTCAAGGCAACAGGTAATAGGGAAATAACCCTATCCGAGTTTATGGGCAAGAAGAATGTTCTATTGTTCTTCTTCCCCGCCGCCTTCACACCTGTCTGAAGTCGTGAGCTCCCGAACTTGGAAAAAGACATAGCCAAGTTTAGTGAGCTAAATACCCAGGTTCTGGGTTGCAGTGTGGATACACACTTCACGAACAATATGTATGCCCTGTCGGTCGGTGGGCTCTCATACCCGCTCCTCGGCGATATCAAGAAAGAGGTCGCAGAGAAATTCGGCGTGCTGAGACCCGACGGCTTGTCTGATAGGGCGTCCTTCATCGTCGGCAAGGACGGCAAACTCAAGTGGAAAAAGGTCAATGAAATCTCCAAACAGCGAGAGAATGAGGAGATTTTAGCGGAGTTGAAGAAGCTTAGTTAATTACAACTTCAAAGCCAATTTTTCGCCCCGCCTGCTCTTTAGCGGTAGGCGGGGTTTTTATTTTTTAATTGAAATCGCCTATAAATATTTAGTGGTTTATTTAGTGGTTCGGCGCAAAATGTAGCGTTGGAATAACCACCTCTGGTTTTTCTTTGGAATTATCTCTAAACATTTAGTAGTATTAGTGGAAACTGATAATGAAAACCACCACCCTTCGTGTTGACCTGCACACGCATACGACCGTTTCTGATGGTGCCCTCACGCCGCGTGAACTCGTCCGCGCCGCTAAAAATGCCCGGCTCGACATTATCGCCATCACAGACCACGACGCTACCGACGCACTCGACGAGGCAGTCGCAGAAGGTTTAGCACTCGGACTAAAAATCATCCCCGGCATAGAACTCTCCACCCACGCCCCGTTAGAAATTCCTCGTGTGGAGAGTTTATCGACAACTTACGGGGGAGACATACAAGACAAGAGATTTCTAACGGGACACGCCCACGGCTTCGAGATTCACATTCTCGGCTACAACATAAACTATAAATCGGGACAATTTCAGGAGCGTCTGGACGCACTCCGCCGAAGCCGAATCGACCGCGTATATCTCATCTGCGGGGAACTAAAAAAATTGGGCGTGGATATTTCTGCGGAAGAGGTTCTCTCGACGGTGAAGGGCCGCTCCGCCACACGCGCCCACATAGGACGGATAGTCGTCGATAAGGGCTACGCAGACAACATTCGGCAGGCGTTCAAGAAATACTTGGGTCACGGGGCGCCTGCATTTGTGAAGACGAGCGACTTTACGCCAAAGGATGCGATAGAATTGATAAAATCCGCAGGCGGGATTTCATCCCTCGCACACCCCGGCTTGATAGGGGACGACATAGTCATACCGTCCCTCGTCGGCGATGGCTTACAGGCAATCGAGGTCTTCCACAGATACGACAATCGCGACACATATAAGACATACCTTGCAATGGCGAAGAAATACAAACTCTTTATAACAGGCGGGAGCGACTTCCACGGCGGCAACTCCGACTGCGACGCCGCAGGGCTGGGTGAGATTGTCCTCCCGTATGAGTATTTTGTGGAAGTGGAGAAAGTTATAAGCGGAAACCCCCATTAGATATTCTCTAACAGGGTAAATAAAAAATCCCTCCTTTTTTCAAGGAGGGACTACCCAGTAGCCAAACGGATTTTTTCCCAACCGCTATAATCAATATATCCTATACTTGCAGAGAAGTCAAGTATAAAGGAGAGAGGGGAAAAGCCAACCGCTACTCCTCTCCCCTCTCTGTCAGGTGCCCCGGGTGGGATTCGAACCCACACGCCTCCAATTAGCGGTTGGTGGCTCTATCCGGTTGAGCTACCGGGGCACTTGCTTGTATATAGAGCAAATCGTATGCCAATGAAAACCGCACAAATCAGCATAAAAATAATGGTTGTTCTTGAGGCGATGTTACGTATAGTAACATACGTTACGATTTGTAACATTTTGATATAAAGCGTAGGGGGGGGCGCAAAACCAAAATATAAAACTAAAAGCGATTTTGCTTTACATTTTTAGTTTTCAATCGTCTAATATTATGTATGGAAAAATTAGCAGGGATAGTATTGATGGTAATGATGTTTGGAGGTTGTACATCACAACTGCAGACGGATACAATACCAAAAATGAGGGACGGTGGTAAGGAGAATTATATGAAAAAGTTACTTTGGATTGTGGCCGTAGTGTTAATTGTATCAGGGCTTTTTAGTATCTCTACTGCATTTCAGGAGGATGGCGAGGATGTGGCATTCTTTAGTGATGTTACCGAAGGTGCAGGGCTGAAGGACGTTACAGGTGGTCGTGTTGCCTGGGGGGATTTCGATAATGATGGATGGGATGACTTACTTGTAGATGGGTGTCAACTCTTCAAAAATAACGGCAAGGGGGGATTTGTAAATGTTACGAAGGATGCCAGAATTGGGAGTGGTTCTGGTGCCGTGTGGGCGGATTTTAATAATGACGGCTTCCTCGACTTCATAGCTATAAGTGGTCAGGGGACAGCCCCAGCAAACGGTATGTGGAAAAATAACGGAGACGGAACATTTACAGATGTTACCAAAGATATGGGGTTTGTGGATAATAGGAATCTTCCTACTGAGGGAGCGGGCTGGGGCGACTATGACCGTGACGGCTATGTTGACCTATATATAGCTAACTACGAGAGACAGGGCGAAAAGGAAATGTCAAAAGGCACCCCTGACGTCTTCTGGAGAAACGAAGGAGGCAAAAGGTTCAAAGATGTTACTGATAAAGTGAAGATGAAGCTGAGGACGGACTACTGCGGACGCGGTGTAAATTGGGGCGACTTCAATAACGACGGGTTTCTCGACATATATGTTTCTAACTATCGTCTTCAACCCAACCTTCTGTGGAGAAATAATGGAGACGGGACATTTACGAATGTAGCGGGGAAATCGGGATGTAGGGGAGATGAGGAAAAGGGTGTGTATGGACATACTATCGGCTCCGCCTGGGCGGACTTCGACAACGATGGATTTATGGACATCATCTGCGGACAACTCGCACATCCACAGTTTCGCAAGGAATATAAGCATCCGATGACGATGCTCTATAAAAATAGTGGTCCGCCCGACTGGAAATTCACCAATCTTAATCCTAAGGGAGCCGCAGGCATAAAGTATGAGGAGACGCACTCAAGCCCCGCAGTAGCCGATTTCGACAATGACGGCTTCCTCGACTTCTACATTACCAGCGTCTATGAGGGCAGACGGTCTTTCCTCTATAGGAACAAGGGTGATATGACCTTCGAAGATATTACAAGGAAGGCAGGTGTTCGCGTCAGAGGGTCGTGGGGGTGCGGATGGTCGGACTATGACCACGATGGAGATATGGACCTCGCAGTTGCGGGGGTGGCGAAGAACAGTAATATAAAACTATTCCGCAACGATTTGCAAAAAGAGAGGGGGCATTGGTTGGAGGTGCGGCTGGAGGGGAGTGATTGCAATCGCGCTGCTATAGGTGCTCGGGTAACAGTCAAGGTGGGAGATAAAAAATATATTCGTGAGGTAGAGGGCGGCACAGGGACGACCTGTCAGAATTCACTGACCTGCCATTTCGGATTAGGTGCGTATGATAGGGAGGCAGAGGTTACTATCCGATGGCAGTGCGGGGGAGTTCAGCAGGTGACTACAGCGGTGGATAAATTAATAAGCGTCAAAGAGAAGGGGACGTATTAGAATATATAGGACACTTTGATTATAATAGAGCGACTACAATTGCAAATCAAGGGGTATAGCAACCAAATCCCAGTTCCCGACTACAAAATGTTACTAATCGTAACATCACGAAAAATAAAAATGCAAAACGAAAAATGTAAAATAAAGGAAATACTATAATTGGGGGTGAGGTTATAAATCGCTTGACAATGATGTTGCTCTGTTCGTAGAATACCAATAATATTACAACATCGCCGGTAATATCACGATTACCGCGATTTTTTGAGAAGGAGAGGTTTATGCCGGAAGGTAATCAGAACGACAAGTTGCACACACCGTCGCCTAAGACCGTTCAGATCCCGGGATATAAGTTTGTAGCTAAGCTTGGCAAGGGAGGAATGGGGTCAGTATATAAGGCAAGACAATTGAGTTTAGATAGGTCTGTAGCCATAAAGATATTGTCGCCTCAACTCGCCAAGGACAAGGGATACGTCGAACGTTTTATGAGGGAGGCGCGTGCGGCGGCAAAGTTGAATCACAAAAATATCATAGCTGCCTTAGATACAGGTGAAATAGACGGAGTATATTATTTTATAATGGAATACGTTGAAGGAATTACCGTAAGGAAGATACTCGAAAATGAGAAGGTTATAGATGAAAAAAGAGCGGTTGATATAATAACGCAGATAGCCGGTGCCCTTGAACACGCACATAGCCATTCTATGGTTCATCGCGATATAAAGCCCGATAATATAATGATAGCTAAAGATGGGACAGCCAAACTATGCGACCTCGGTCTTGCGAAGCAGACGGCAGGCGATTTATCCGTTACGTTGACCCAGACCGGTGAGGTATTCGGCACGCCGTATTATGTCTCGCCAGAACAGGTAAAAGGAGAGGAGGCGGATGTCCGTTCCGATATATATTCGCTTGGCGTTACGCTCTACCAGATGGTTACAGGCGAGTTGCCGTTCACAGGCCCTACGGCGACTGCGATTGCGACAAAACACGTTACCCAGAGACCCTTTCCGCCGAAGTCAAAGAATCCGAATATATCCGAATCGCTCAATAGCATCATACTGAAAATGATGCAGAAACAAAGGGAGAATAGATACAGCGACCCATCCGCACTGATTAGGGATTTGAAATTCAAGAAAAGCGAGACCACTACAGGTGGTAAAGTAAAGGGCTTTGCTACAAAGACATCGAGAATGGCTGTTATACCTCCTGGTGGGACCGAACAGGCGACTACGGCAGAAACAGGAGATGACATTAGCACAGCTAAAAAACTGTCTTCTACTGCTAAAATTTGGATAGGCACTGCCGCCGCAGGTGTATTGATAGTTCTTCTAATTTTGGTTTTCGGAGGCGGTTCAGAAGACACATCTAAAAAGAATAAAAAGCCCGACGGAGATGGAGAGATTGTAAAGAAAGAAACACCACCAGCTACCGACCAGAACGAAGAAATCCAGGCAAGAAAAGATAAAGAGCATAAGGATATATTGGAGGGATTTAGGCGCCTCGCAGATAAGATGCTATCCTCACAGGAGCCGAACCGTCTCACTATGTTATGGGATCGGCTTGAAGAGAATATGTCGAAAAGCCGTAATACCAAATACGAGACCGATTGGATGAACGAGCGGGATACGTTCGTAGAGAGGGTAAAGAAAGACACACAAGATACCTGGCAGAAGATAAAGGACCTCGCAGAAGGTAAGGTGGCAGGAGGCGATTTTGTCGGAGCGATTAGCACATTAAATACACTCCCTGAGCCGCTTATGTATTTTAGAAAAAACGAGGGCAATGAATCGCTCTCGATATTTACCCCTGCCGGTGAAGAGCATCACAAATTGATAGGTAACTATGATGCCTCCCGAAAGGACCGTTTCAACAGGGATAAGAACGACATACTACGGCTCGCCAATAACGGTGATGTGGCACAGGCGTGGGATATGGCTGATAAGATGCAGAAATATATAGAGCCGTCGCAGAAACGGCAATTAGATGAGATAAGGGCATTAATACTGACAAAGGAATTAGAACGGCTTGGGAACGCCCCTGACAAGATACTAAGTAGATGTCAGGAGGTTAGTAGTAAATATCCATCACAGGAGGTAGAGAAGGTGGCAAGTAGGTTCACAGCATATGTTATGGCGAGAAAGTCAGAGACAGAGAGACGGCTGTTAGCAGAGCAAGAGGCGAAGGAAAAAGGACTAAAGAAACAAGCGAATGCCCTATATGATGGCTCTGAGAAGAAATTCAGAAAGGCAATGTCTATTCGTGATTACGCCGCCGCTAAGAAGGAGATGCACAGCATACTGCATTCAGGCGACAGTGCCGAGTTCGGCAAATATCTTAAGGTTGAAGATATGAACTATAATGAGGCAATAGAGCCGTATCTTACAAATAAAAATACTGACAGAAAGAAAGTGTTGGATTCTATAAGTAACGTATTGGATAGCAATGCGGGTGTCGAGGATGATGCGGCATTGGGTATAATACGCAATATACGAAATATATGTTTGGTGGAGGATATATTCGAGCAGGCGGCGGCGGGTGTGGAGTATATGAGTAAAAACACGAAAGAAAAGATAAGTATGGCATATATCCCAAGCGGCATAGGCGAGGTGGGTAAGGTTGCGTTGATACGAGAGGGTGATAAGCCCATTCAGCTACGGCTCACTATGGCTGGCAAGAGTGCAAGTATAGATGTGCTGTTCGTGGAGAAGAAAGACACGACATATTATGTGTCAGAGGAAGATATTGTGAACTTCGCAATGAAATCGCCTACTGTGAAAAAAGAGGATGCAGAGACGTATCTAAAGTTTGGTCTGTTATTCCACTATGCGGGTAATAATACAAAGGCGAAGGAGACGTTGGCAAAGGCATCCGAACTCGGCATAGGTAATGTATCTGATTACGTCAAGTTGTCGGATGGTGAGGTAGCGAAGGAGCCGGATGTGAAAGACCCAAAGGTCAACCCAATCGTCAATAAGCCGCCCGATAATAAAACGATTAAACCCACCAAAAGGAAAAAGACATTAGATGACCTATTCAGTGGGAAAGTAAAAAAAATCGCTCGGAATGTAGCGGAAATCACATACGATTTCTCAGATGATAAGCAGTTGGAAGATTGGAAGATAACCAAGAGTTCGTATATGCCATCAGGTCCGGGAACGTTAGAAACGAGTAAAGACGGGCTCAAGGTTACAGGCGCAACATCCTCTATGGATTGGAAATGGTCGAAGGTTGCAATAGGCGACCTATCTTTCGAAATAAGGTTCACGAGAAAGGTAAATGTGGAATTAGATGCGAGTATAAGCGGGAAGTTCTGTAACTGGAGTAATACCCTAAGTAAGTATCTAACTCGTGATGTTATCCTGACCTACGTAAGGAAGGACGCTACGGCGATTTTATATGTCAATAACAGTGCAGAAGAAAGGTTAGATACGATTGGTGATGGTGTATTGGGGCTGTCATTTACGAAATATAACACGGTTATAAATTACATAAAGATAAATGCCTTTTTAGATGATGAATGGCTGAAAGAGGAATTATCTAAAGAGATTGTAGTTGGGGGAGTAGCGGAGCAGGCATTCAACGGTAAGGTAAAAAATCTTGAGGGGGCAAAGGTCGAGATAACGTATGATTTCTCAGATAAGAAACAGTTGGACGATTGGGTAGTGAGGGCGGGTATGATGGGCGTCGCTCCAACATTTAACATAAAAGATGGTGTTTTGGACGGAGAAGGTAGTGGGCATATAATATGGAAGGGGGCACTATCAGGCGACGTAACGATGGAGGTATCAGTAAAGAAAACGTCTGGTAGAGGAATAGAGCTATCGGCTCGCTATGATGAGCAAGCCCGACGGCAGGCGGGTGTGGAGATTAGCGGTATGGGCTCAAATAGTGGTGGCGAGTATAGTTTGTATAAATTGATACTAAAAGAGAACGAAGGTAAATTGCAGGTATATTTAGATGGCAACTTGATGAGTGAGAATAATGTATTTAGTCGTGGTAAGATTCTGTCTGGTCCTCCGGCGTTAATTTTACGGGATGCGCATGTCTTCTTCGACAATATAAAGATAACTGGCGAACTGGACGAGGACTGGATTAAGGAAAATGTGAAATAATCACAGTTGTTCAACGTTACCTCTTTTAACAATTATCCTCCCACCTACCATTTGACAAGGGCATCTAAAAAAAGTAAGATACGGGCATCTTGCCTCGTTAGCCCTGAAGGAGTTCCCTTCAGGGTTAGAAATTTATGCAATAGAAAGTTTGGCATCAGTTTGAGAGAAAAGCATGCAACACGGGGTATTTCTAACGGGGCTGGGAATTTTATGTTTCGCATTTAGGTTTTATATTCTGACGATAATATGGAACTGACGCTGACGGACAAGAAACTGCTCAACATCCTCCAGATGGATTTCCCCGTCGTGTCGAAGCCATTTGAGAATATTGGCAACTCGCTCTCTCTGACGGAGGCGGCGGTATTGGAGAGGGTGCAGACGTTAAAAGACCAGAAGATAATCCGCCAAATCAGCGCCATCTACGACACCCGCAAACTTGGTTACCAGAGCACACTCGTTGCTATGAAGGTTCTCCCTGAACGTCTTGACGAGGTGGCGAGGTTCATCAGCCAGCATCCGGGCGTCAGCCACAACTACGGCAGGAGGCATACATACAATCTTTGGTTCACGATAGCACTCCCACCTACTGTGGATTTGCGGAAGAGCATAGGACGTCTCTCACAGAAGGAGGGCGTTCAGAATACCCTCATACTCCCGACTCTGAAACTATATAAGATTGGTGTGAAGTTGGATATGGTGGGGGATGATTCTCTGACCGCAGAGGACACGCCAGCCGCCACGACC
>Ga0154762_1004_pt1 | contig 10664 bp, 16 predicted proteins | sample Rifle2008BG16ft_FD_105770 | JGI IMG/M metagenome (GOLD analysis project Ga0154762, IMG submission 105770) | Planctomycetes bacterium RBG_16_43_13
ATAACATAAGCATTTCGCACAAAAACCTGTGCAATTATTTTCTGCATAATCTGCATGCAATCTTAGCAAATCTATGGTTATCAACGAGTTTCACTATCTGGAGTACTATGGCACATCCATTGCGATCATAATGGCTTTATGATGAATAAAAAGCAGATAGACAACCTCTCCAAGTATTGCTATGATACAAGCAAGCTTGTGATGGGGTTTGCCGTTGTTGGAAACGTTATATCAGATAAGTTCTCGTGGAAAGCCCTGGGTATAGGACTTAGCACAGCAACAGTATTGCTTATTATTGGTTTTGTAATAGATCGTATGGAGGTAAGCAACAATGACAAACATTGAGCTGACATTCACTACATTACTTGTATTAAGCATCATTGGTCTCATCATAGTTCTGCTCTACGACCACAAGTTGCGTAAGTTAAAAAAGAAATAGCTGACGGAACGTTTTAGATAGTAATTAACAGAAACGATGTAAGACCGCATCCTGATATAACTGTTAAAGGCATTTCCATCCTGACTAAGCAGACTATACCCGGCATATCTGAAGGTATACACCAATAATCTGAACAAATAACTCAACATATACTTGATCCGTAATGTCCCGTCAATCCCTGAGTGGTCAACCACGACTCTCGAAATACCCCAGTCAAGAGCCCGCTTAAGAAACCATGTCTGCTCAATCCTCGAATCCGGCACAATGTGATGTACAACAGCAGAGGGATTGTAGATCACCTTCCAGCCATCTTTCAACAACCTCAGGCAAAGCTCGGTCTCCTCTCCCCCGTAGATCCCCTTATCCGTTCTCCCGAGGTCTGTCCTGAAAGGATATTTCTCCAATATTCGCCGGCGGAAAGATATATTTACACCATAGGGTATGTGTGAAATCCCTCTCACCTCTAATTCTCTATTCACGCCGGGGTCGAACCCGCTAAGAAACGGCTCCAGCTTTCTGTGCAGCCATTTCGGTCTTTGAAACCCATCCGGCCATTTTAGAATTGACTTCCCACCCACACATGCAATATGGTCATCCCGGTAAGACGACAGTAAACCCTCAAGCCATTCTGGTTCAGCCTCCGCATCATCATCAATGAAGGCAACGACCTCTCCCCTTGCCTCCTGAACGCCCCGGTTTCTTGCGTGAGAGAGTCCGGTCCTCGGCTCATAGATATATTTAAATCCCATTTCAGACTGAAGTCTCTTTATGGCCTCCTTGTTTACTTCAGTAGAACCATTATCAATAACCAGCACCTCATATTTATCCTTCTGTAATGTCTGATTTTTGACGGAATGCACAACAGTCTCTAAATATTGCGGGCGGTTCAAGGTGCAGATTACAACTGATATTTTGAAGTTCATGTTCTTTGAATTAATCTGAGTATTGACATAATACTATTATTCTGATAGTATCATGCCATGAAATACCCACGGCGTGTTCAGGTCTTATTCACAGAGAAACAATATAAAACCCTCGAAGAGCTTGTGGCAAGACAGAAAAAAAAGCTCGGCACCCTGATCCGTGAAACCGTGGAGGAGACATATCTGAAAGAAGAAGAGAAAAGGAAAATGAAAGATGCCGCAGACTCTCTGTTGAAACTGTCCGCAGAATCCCCTGCCCCTCCTCCGGAATCGTGGGAGAAATGGGAGAAGGAGTATTCAAGGCTGAAATCCGGACATACAAAATGAGTCTCTATTTCCTCGACAGCAACATTATCATGTATACCCTCGGTGGCCCTCATTCGCTAAAAACTCCCTGTGTTAAAATCATTGAAAAGATACGCTCCGGCAGGATTCAGGTCTGCACCAATACAGAAATATTTCAGGAAATCCTTTACCGGTACTATTCCATAGACAAGAAAGTTCTTGCCCATCAGGCATGTGACATCCTTAAGGATATCGCAAACCCTGTTTTCCCCATTACCCGGGAAGATATTGAAAAGGCGATGTCTCTCCTGAATCAGTATACAATCCCTATCAGAGACGCCATCCATACCGCCACCATGTTGAATCATAACGTCCAGAATATCCTCAGCACCGATATCCATTTTGATAATATCCATGAAATCACCCGCATCCGTCCTGGCTGATGAAGAACCAGAAACAAATAGACAATCTCTCCACGTATTGCTACGATATAATCAAGCTCGTTAGTGGATAAATCGAGCCACGAATGGTCCCGTTTGATTTCCTTAACATTTTCAAGCTCAAATACTCCGTTCGGGTTGTCCTCATCGGCCTGACGCTGACTGTCTGTAATGACTGCAATCCCTCCAGCCTCAAGCATCTTCATCATCATTGATGTTCCGGAGCGCGGAAGCCCTGTAACTATAACCAAATTATCCACATAATCTCCCTTCTATTTTCAGATTATAACTTATACTTCTATACTCATGTTTTAAATTACTCAGTAAATAGTTATTGGAATTAGCAGAATTCGAAATTCCCTAAATCAAACCTTTTCTCTCCAAATACAACTGAACCTGCGCAAGAAATGGAACAATAACTGCTACGCCTTCAGTAACGGTATGCTCATCAGGGTTCTCAAAGGGATGAATATGCCGGATACAGCCTTCAGAATCTTCATCCGAAAATCCCTTCGAACACCCCGCTGTCTGACACCCTGCGTAGGGACAAACCTTCAGGTTTGTCCATTGCCCATCGGACAGACCTGAAGGTCTGTCCCTACGTCTATGTCGCACAGCAAATGCCTCAATGAATATTTTCATTTCCCTTTGTGATCCCCCGGCTCATGACGGTTCACCATAAATACGCTTATTCCAGTGAATCAGCGTCAAATATGGTAAGACTTATATTTTCTTCTCCAGGATTTAAGTCAATTAGATGTTCCTTTATTTTATCATCTACTTTAATCATAACTATTTCCTCCCAGATTTTAGATATTAACACCTTCTAACCTGATATCAAAGATATTCTCACCTCCCAATATCACAGGAGTAATCTCATCCTGCCCAGTCTTGCCGCTAAAGTCCCAAACCGCATCACCAACCTTAAAAATGGTGATGCAAGGTCAACAATATCCATCCGCTTCTGCATATATTATTTTTAGAATCCTTATTTTACTTCAGATCCTTGAAGTTAAGGAAACGACGCAATTGACATCTGCGGGTGATGTCAGTAAAGGGGTGCCAAGCCTTAGGAAAATGTTTAATTCGTTCAAGGGCATGAAGCGCTTCTACCAGAAACTCATCACCCAACCCGGCATGCTCTGAATTGTAATATTCAACAGATTCATCAAGTTCAATTTGAGCAATTTCAAGAAATTTTATCAGCATTATTTACAGTATTTTGACAGAACTTCATCGAGCGAAACAACCTTCATTCTACCTGCTTTATATGCGGCAATTCTGTCTTCGACCTCTTTGCGCTAGATAATGTCTATCTCTTCGTCCGGCTGGTCAAGGCTTGCCAGAAGATCATCAACAAGAATAGCCCTTTCTTCGAAAGGAAGTGTAAGAGCTTCCTTTAATATTTCCCGGGAATTTACCGCCATTTTAGTCCCTCCTCATTAATTTCACATAATTATTGCATGTAATTATTGTATTGGAAACTATCGTCCACACTCTTTAAGAACGCTGCATTGCAGACATAATGTTAAATAGTCGCTGTCCCTAATTATTCCCTAATTATTCCCCTCAATCACACCTTCTTTACACAATAAAATATATCCTCGTTTTTCAAAAGCCCATACCGCAAAATGTCTTCTTCACTTAATGTCCGTACGTATTGGTCAATTTTCACGTGAAATCCGGCATCCTCAAGCCTCTCCCTGTACTTACCGTCAGAGCCATATCTCCGAACATGATCATTCTGTCCAAATACTTTCTGCCTCTCCCCGGGGGTTTTTATATTTGGATCTTCTAAAGTCTCCTTTCCCCATATTGGGACTTGCAGAATTGCCCAACCGTCAGACTTCAAGACCCGGCACAGCTCACGCATAGCCTTTCTGTCGTCAGGAATATGTTCAAGGACATGACTCGCATAGATAACATCAAATGAGTTATCAGGGTACTGAATGTTTGTCACATCCATCTGTACCATTGCATGTCGTGGGTCAAGATCAGCAGTCACATAGCAGAGATTGGGGAGTTTACGAAGCAACTTTGACAACTGAGTCTCAGGGGCAATATGAAGCATTTTTAAAGCATCTTTGAACAGGTTTGTTCTCTCCCGAAAATAAAGCCACATAAGCCGGTGCCGTTCCAGCGACTTGCAGACAGGACAGAGGGCGTTAGGCCGCGGTTTCTTGAGTGGATTCACCCCGAATGGAAGAAATGCTTCGATTCGGTTTCTACAAACCGGGCATTCGCATTTATATTGGGAAGAAGACCTTACGGACATTTTCCACATCTTGAGACGATTCTTAAATAAATTGATAATTCTATTCATCCTCTCTTCTCATGAGATAACCGTCCTAATCTTATTAACCAATCTTTTCAAATATTTAATTTTCCCCTGCCGTTTCTCGAAATCTTTTTCTAATACATTCCAAATGGTTTGCAATTTCAATAAATCTATTTTCCTCTCAGTCTCATGTTTTACGAGAGGGAGCAGGCTATCGCAGGTTTCTTCTGCAACCCTTCTCCAGTTATAATAACGAATTACATCGTTCTTTGCATTATTTCCCAACAACTCCAATGCATTTCTGTTTATCTGCAGATCGCGCAGACATGCAATAATTTCTTCTTCGCTATCAACAAGGAGGCCATTAACTCCGTGTTTGATGACCTGCGCTATCTGCCCCTTGTTAGACGCAATCACTGCTTTGCCCCTTGCCATATAATCGAATAATTTCAAAGGAGAAAAAAAGAACTTCCTGAATGGATAATCATTGTATATACACAGACACACATCTGCAGCCATAACATATTGTGAAAGACTAAAGTGGTCCATCTCATCAATTAGAACGACGTTATCAGGGATATTTCCCAGCTTAGTTTGTGAGATATCTCCAACTATTATGAAACAATAATTTCTGTCCCGGTATGCAATTTTCTTTGCAACATTTAATATCGTTTGTATACCTTGCCATGGATACCTGGGAGACCCTGCCCAGAGGACCTTAAATTTATCATGATAGGGTCGCAAATCTTCTGCAACATTTTTATTTCCATTCTCACTATCTATTGACAGCACTGCGCCATTCGGAATTACCACCGTATTACTGATTCCAAGCTCGGATTGGGCATATTCTTGCATCTCATCAGACACGCATATCGCAAGAGATACATATGAGGCTAATTCCACCCTGGTTTTGTGTTTAGCCTGGTAAAATCTCTTTGAATAACCACTTAACATAAGTTCATCAAGAGGGGCATTAATCTCCCAGACTACAGGTAGCTCAGGACATGCGTCTTTCAAGCGGGAGTATTTCTCGTTCCTATACCACCCATCTATGCGCACATACAGCACATCGCTTTCACAAACAAACCTCTTACCCCCCTCTATATTTGTTGAAAACTGATTCAAATGGGGAATATCCGTAAATCCAAGAAACAAGACTTTGTGCCCAAGTGCAGCCAGTTCGCGGGTTAGATAGAAACTGTGTATGGCGCCGCCTGCTTTAGGAGGATAATTTATAGGGTATGTGATATATCCTATGTTCATTATTGAATACTACGGCACTATCCGTCTGAGGTATGGTACTCTCTGAAGTATCACAAAGCAAACTGCTATAACCACTATAGCTGTACCTGGAATGCCTATAGCTGGATGATAGAGTGTTGCTGCACTTATGTTAACTTTATTAAACCAGTATAAAATAAGCGGATGAAGCAGATAAATTCCAAAACTTGCAGAAGATAAATATTTGATTATTCTGTATAACTTAGTAAAATTGTTCACAAGGGTATTACTGAAAATATTTTTGAAAATCATAAAAATGGAAATAGACATAATAATTACATTTGGAGACAGATAACCGTAGAAGAAAGTATCAGTTTTCCATCATTATTCTTCGTAATAAAATACGTCCCAAAAGATGTTATATATAGTAATATTGGAAATACGTTCGAGAGCATAGATTCGAGCTATACGAATAATATTGTTTTTGTCCTTTAACATCTCGATTGCTTTAGCAAAACCTTCTGAAATTTGACTATCTTTTTCAATGTTGAGGGTATTCCATGTAAAATACAGACACAGAGGGAGGGATGATTATGCAGACATACGGGAGATAGTCTTGCATACTGTGTCGTGGGGTCTCAGGCTCTATAAAACTCATCAAATCCTCAATTTAACCCTTGCCGCAAACCCAACAATACTTTCAAAGTAGACTTCCCATGGGAAATCTACTCTCTATCCTCAGGAATTATGTATGGTATTCCCAGAATTCTCCATTCTCTTGAATAGGATGTCACAAAGCTTTAGCAATATAGTATTGCGTCCACAGCATCCAATCTATGATGCTGCCCCGTATGTAATCTTCCATCCAGGCCTCGAGGCGCTGGCCTGTCGCGCCACCCAACTCTGCCAGTACAGGGATGTACATGCCTGACTTGAAGTTCTCAGAAATGTGGAAACCTGCTAACTCCAATTGGTGGCGTACCTGTTTTTCAGTCAGTAGATTGATATGGCCAGTCTCTATGACAGGTTCCTGATAGATCAGCCGTACTAATTGGATAATGCCTGGGAGAAGGGCAATTTTTGCCGTCATTTCTAAGGTACTAAAGCATTGCGGGGTGGATATAATCAGAGTCCCGCCAGGTTTGAGTAGACGGTGCATCTCGGCCAGCGCAGCGGGGGAATCTGCAATATGTTCCAGAACCTCCGTACATAGAATTAAATCAAAACTACCTGTGGTAAGTTTTGAGCACTTAATATCATCTATCAGAAGATTAATATTCGTGTGACAGTCCTGAATATAACGGGAATTACGCAAATAAGCCTCTTCAATATCAATGGCCGTCACGTCCTCGAAAAGCCCTGCAAGTGCGGTCAGATAAATACCAGAACCTGGCCCGACTTCTAACACTCTCTTACAGGATTGAGCGGCGGTTTTCTCCAGAGCACGAAGAATCCAGTCACGCCTTGTACAATGTAGCCAGCGACGCGTCGGATTTTTAGAGGTGTAGAGGGTCTGTTGTAATGCTACGAGAGCAGAATCACTTGGCATCAAATTTATCTTTCATCTATGCCTGGGCTATATTTCTGAGCCAGCAGCAGCAACGAGACCCCGAAGGGAACAGAAATACAGCCAATCGCATGACGCTCACTTGCAAATATGGTTGTCAGAAGCCGATTCATCCTTTGTGGTGGCATGGCTAACTCATTGAGATCACTGCTACCTATCAAACGGTGGAAGAGACGTACTCCGAAAATCAAAGGAAATAGTAATGAATTGAAATAGCTGACATAACACACCTTATAACCTGCAGATTTAACTACATCAAGTAACCCGCTTTTTGTGTAGCGACGATGGTGATGAAGAATCTCATCTTGATGGCTCCACATGAATGGGTGAGCAGGCACGGTAATCAATAACCAGCCATCCGGTTTTAGCCGCTGGTATAGATTACGCAATGACGTCAGATCATCAGCCAGATGTTCCAGGACATCCAGGAGTACAGTCAGATCAAAGTTTCGCCCACAAAAGGGAATGTCGTCAGGCAGGCACCCTGGCTCAACTTCAGCGCGAGCATCTCTCCTGGCATAACCATAAGCTATTTCGTCCGCCTCCATAGCGAAAACCTTCCCGTGACGTGCAAGCATGGCCAAATTACCTCCAGTGCCGCAGCCGGCTTCAAGAATTTGTGCATCAACGGGCAATGCGAGATTGCTGAGTACTCTATCGAGGACTATCCGACGTGCGGCGAACCACCAGTGTTCTTTTTCAAGAGCGACCATCTTCTGGTAGATTTCAGCATCCATATCAGTTTATTCAGTAGTAATCTGTTTTCCAGGAACTTCCTCTGTTACAGACTCCCTGGCTAAACATTGTTTATTAAATGGCTTGCCCCAGGCATTTCTAATATAATACAAAGGCCTGCGCTTGGATTCATTATATGTCCGACCAACATACTCGCCAATAATACCTAAAGTGATGAGTTGTACGCCCCCTAAAAACAAGATAACTACCATGAGAGAAGGATAACCTTTCACTGGATTGCCCAAAATTAAGGTGTCTGTAATCAGGTACAACCCAAACAAAAAACCGAATAACGCTACAAGCATTCCAAAGCAAGATGCCAGTTGAAGAGGTATATAGCTAAACGCTGTAATCCCCTCCAAAGAGAAATTCCATAGCTTCCAATAATTCCACTTTGTCCTTCCGGCAAAACGCGCCTCCCGATGATAAGGTATCCCTATTTGCCGGAATCCAACCCAGCTAAACAGACCCTTCATAAATCTATGGTGTTCGCGAAGCTCTTTTAGCGCTTCTACCACTTGCCTTGACATCAATCGAAAGTCTCCGGTATCTTTGGGTACCTCAATTTTTGTAAGTCTATTGATGAAACGGTAAAACAGATTTGCACTCATACGTTTTATGATAGATTCACCCTCCCGGCTTAACCGCGTCGCATATACCACATCGTATCCCTCTTTCCACTTAGTCACTAATTGTGGTATTAACTCCGGTGGGTCCTGAAGATCCGCATCAATAGGTATCACGGCGTCCCCTGTTGCACGATCAATCCCCGCTGTAAGAGCAATTTCTTTGCCAAAATTACGCGAAAGGTCTATCACCTTCACCCTTGGATCTTCAGAATGCAATTTCAACAGAATATCAAGTGTATCATCGCGACTGCCATCATTAACACAGATAATTTCATAGGATTCCCCCATATCTTCTAATACCTTCGAGACGCGATTATAGAACGGTCTAATATTCTCACGCTCATTGTACATTGGCACCACCATTGAATAAGTTGTCTGCTGAAGCGCAGTCATTTGCTCAATATCCTTTGTGTGTCATAGCTTGCCCAAATAGATAGTTTTGACCCAGTTCCACTATACATAAATTCTCTGTCAATTCTGATGCTCAAATAGAGACAAATCTATCCCACGATATTTTTTATGATAGGGTAGGTTATAGGATTCAGCAAGCGTCTTTTTAATCAGCCCCTTAAAATCATGGCTATGAGATAATATAAGCCAGACTCTATTGTGCCCTTCAACAGTTGGCCCCAATTCTTTTATATTTTCATCAGTTATTTTTCTCGTCTTGCCCGTAAATGGCTTTTTTATTAAATCGTTCCTTTTGGAGTAATAGTCAAAAACAAGGGTTTGCGTACTTCCAGCATTAAATAGGATTAGATCGCCAGGCTTCGCATTCATATCTACGTAGCTTGCAACTTCTCTCCACTGTTCGTTATTAACTTTTACATAGTATTCCTGAAGATTGAATGAAAACATAAATATGACCAAACTGATTACAAGCAACTTCAGCAATTTACTATTGATAGCGTCCATTCCTTTGGCCACTATAAGATAAAAAGCTAAGGAAGCTCCAATTGTACCTCTAGTCAGATAAATTGGCTGTGAAAGTTGAGAGATGATGAATGGAAAAGTAATGGGAGTTAATAACCATACAAGCAATAAATAAGTTCTATTCCTCAATGATAAGATCCTTCTCCAAGAGGTAGTTAGTATTGGATTATCAGAAGTTTCCGAATTACTAGTGCTTCGGAGGTTACCGATATTTATGGTTGCTAAAATTGAAAGTGTTAAAAACACTGTTAACAATAAGACAGAACCAGAGTACTCTATGAAGGACCCCCAAATAGAGCCAAATGTAGGCACTTTTATCCAGGTACCTCTCTGAATTCTCATTATTTGTGTTATCAAGACACTAATCCAAGGCGTATATAGAAGGACTAATATGCCCTGTATCACAAACCACCTGATTAAATAAGGTTTATGTTCCTCTGTCAATTTAGACAATAATACAGATGAGAGATAATAAATATTTTGAGCTAATATTATAAAAAGACCATAGAAATGTGTGTATATTAATAGAATAGAGAATACGATATAGCCAATTAATACCGAATGGCCCCCCTCTCTCATAAGTCTTATGAAGTAATAAAACGATAGCAGGGTCAAGATAACCAATAAGGCATAACTTCTGGCCTCCTGGGAATAATGAATGTGAAACGGAGACAAGGCCACTATTAAAGAACTTAATACTCCTATGTTCTTATTGAAAAGTAATGTCCCTACTTTATACATTATGAATATTGAAAACGAACCAAAGATCGTAGAGAGAAACCTTATGGAAAATTCAGAGTCTCCAAATAAGGCAATCCAATAATGTAACATTATTAAATAAAGTGGTGGGTGCACATCCAAGGAGGAGACAACTCCAATGAGCTTTAAAAGATCCAGTTTAGCCCATTGAATTGAATATCCCTCATCTAACCAAATACTCTCATTGTCTAAACCATAGATTCTAAGAATCACACCAAGAAATAAAATGCTGGCTATGCTGATTCTATACAAAACTTCATTTTTCTTGGCCTTTGCATGTGGGTTGACCTTCATAAATTTTACATATCCCTGATCTTTCCAGGATGAGATATGATCTTGTACCCCTTTATGTGAACTGCTCATAGAATTTGTGATTCCACTTATGTAATGTATGTGTGTAAGAACACAACTTGAACAGTGGCGAAAGCTCTTATTATGTCTGCATATAAAATATA
>Ga0154762_1116_pt1 | contig 10620 bp, 9 predicted proteins | sample Rifle2008BG16ft_FD_105770 | JGI IMG/M metagenome (GOLD analysis project Ga0154762, IMG submission 105770) | Planctomycetes bacterium RBG_16_43_13
AGATTATGTTTTCGCTTATTATGGTGTTTATATTGTATCCTATTATAAAACCAACGGTAAACATACCAGAGAATGCAGGTTATTATATCTTCGCCGTCGTATCTGAGTTTGCTGTTGGCTTTATAATAGGGTTTTCAGCATCTCTTTTATTTAGTGCGTTACAATTTGGCGGACAGATAATAGACCAGGAGATAGGGTTAGGGCTCGCTAATATTATAGACCCCATATCAAATCAGCAGGTTTCTATAATAGGACAATTCAAACTTCTACTGGGAATGATTATATATCTGAGTATAAACGGGCATTTTTTCGTGATAGATTCTATGGTAAATAGTTTTAAGACAATACCTCTGCTGGGGCTTTCTCTCTCAAATGATGTGGGGCTGAAGGTAACTGATGTAATGGTGGGCAATATGTTTGTAATAGCGGTAAAAGTAGCCGCTCCCGCGCTTGTTACATTGTTGCTCATTACAATAGCGATGGCATTTATGGCGAGAACGGTTCCAGAAATGAACATATTCATACTTGGATTTTCTCTCAGGATAATAGTGGGATTTCTGGTTTTAGCGTTTGGCATCCCAGCATTTGCATATGTATTTGATAAGTTGAACCTACAGTCAGTGAATTCTGTAAATGACTTAATGGTCTTAATGAAAGGATAGGTATAACTTTATATGCCAGAGGATAGTTTCGAGGAAAAGACAGAGCCAGCTACGCCGCGTCGCAGGCAGGAGGCACGCGAGCGCGGGCACGTAGCACGTAGTACAGATTTGAACTCGGCGGTAATATTGTTAGCGGCTATTATTGCCCTTAATTTTTTTGGTAAATCACTTGCGGAGGGGATGCTTATCACCAGTAACTACATTTTTGAACATTTGGGAACTATAGATATAGATAGGAATAATATAAGCGGTTTCTTCTACTCTGGTATGTATGTCGTAATTATGTCTGTTCTGCCGTTTTTAATCATAATAACGGTATTCGCACTCGCCATTAATCTTTTACAAGTTGGTTTTGTGCTTAATAGTGAGTCGCTCGCACCTAATTTAGACCGTCTTAACCCAGTTAGTGGGCTTCAGCGGCTTTTCTCGTTGAGGGGGTTTATTAAGCTACTTGCTGGAATGTTTAAGGTATTGGCCGTGGGAACGGTGTTATTTATGACAATTTGGAGTGAGCGGTTCAGGTTACTCGCGCTTGTTGATATGGATTTTAGGCAAATTGTGGAATATATAGTTGAGATATCATTACTACTATCGTTGAGGGCAGCGCTTGTTTTAATCGTGATTGCGCTTCTGGATTTTGGTTATCAGCGGTGGCAATACGAGAAGGATCTTCGTATGAGCAAATTCGAGATTAAAGAAGAGATGAAACGTTTGGAGGGAGATCCTAAGGTGAGAGAGCGGAGACGTGTTATACAGAGACAGCTTGCCTTACAGCGTATGATGCAGAAAGTACCAAAGGCAACGGTAGTAATCACGAACCCAACTGAGATAGCCGTTGCCCTGCAATATGAAAAGGGAGAAATGGACGCACCGATCGTGGTTGCGAAAGGGATGGGGCTTATAGCTGAGAGGATAAGAAATATAGCAGTAGAAAATAGTATTCCAATAATAGAAAAACCGCCATTAGCACGAGCCCTATATAAAATGGTCGAGGTTGGGCAAGTAATACATCCAGACCTATATGAGGCAGTAGCAGAGGTGTTAGCTTACGTATATAAGTTAAAAGGAATGGCTGCAGTGGCATAAATATAAAGAAACAATGTAAAAACTTTATGTTGAATAGATTATCACAGTGGATTGCAAAGAATCAGGACATAATATTTGTAGGTAGCATAATAGCTATACTGATAACCATTTTTGTCCCCCTCCCGACAATAATAATAGATATATTATTTGTATTCAGCATAACGTTGTCAATTCTGATACTTCTAACCGTTGTATATGGAAAGGAGCCAACATCGTTCTCCGTCTTTCCATCTGTCCTACTTCTAACGACTGCCTATAGATTAGCCCTCGACGTTGCGGCTACACGGTTAATACTCGGCAATACTGGTAGGTTAGGAACCTCCGCAGCAGGGCACGTTATAGAGACATTTGGAGAATTTGTTGCAGGTAAGGAACCGCTCATTGGCTTTGTAATATTTATAATTCTCATAATAGTGAACTTTATAGTTATAACAAAGGGTTCGAATAGGATATCAGAAGTGGCCGCACGTTTTACGCTGGATGCTATGCCTGGTAAACAGATGGCTATAGATGCTGACCTGAACTCTGGCTTGATAAAAGAGAGTGAGGCACGTAAACGAAGGGAGCAGATATCGAAGGAAGCGGATTTCTACGGTGCTATGGACGGTGCTACGAAGTTTGTAAGGGGTGACGCCATCGCGGGCATTATAATAGTTCTGATAAACATAGTAGGCGGCTTCGTAATAGGTGTATTACAGTATGGTATGGAGGCAAAAAAAGCTCTCTATACATATACCCTGTTAACTATAGGTGAGGGGTTGGTATCGCAGATTCCTGCACTTATAATATCCCTCGCGGCAGGTCTTATAGTTACACGAGCTACCGCCACATCAAGCTTGGGTAAGGAATTTATGGGGCAGATCTTTTCTGACCATAAGGCAATAATGATTACCGCCGTCTTTCTTGGTTTGATGGCGCTTACGCCCCTTCCAAAGATACCGCTTATCTTAATAGGTGTTACCCTATATCTCATAAGCAGGTCGCTGAAGAAGGCAAGTGATGTAGAGGCGAAGAAAGAAGTAGAAAGAAAGGAAAAGGAGGTGGTGAAAAAACCGGAGCGGGTAGAGGGGTTGTTACACGTAGACCCTATGGAGCTTGAGATTGGTTACGGACTTATACGTTTAGTTGACCCAAATCAAGGAGGCAACCTCCTTGAAAGGGTTACCCGTATAAGGAGACAACTTGCCGTAGATGTAGGGCTTGTAATACCTCCTGTGCGGATAAGAGATAATATGCAGCTTGAGCCAAATCAGTATGTTGTTAAAATTAGGGGTGTGAAGATAGCATCTGGGAATAGTATGCCTGAATATTTCCTTGCTATGGATGCAGGTGCAGTTACAGGACAAATTGAAGGAATAAAAACGAAGGAGCCGGCATTTGGCTTACCTGCCTACTGGATAACGGAGCAAGAGAAACAACGTGCGGAGGCGCTCGGTTATACGGTAGTAGATTCTACCACAGTTCTCGCAACGCATCTAACTGAAACAATTAAAGCCCACGCAGCAGAACTTCTGACACGAGAGGACGTAAATAACCTGCTAAAGACACTCGAGGAGACAAATCCATCTGTTGTAAAGGAAGTAGTGCCGAATGTATTGAAGCCAGGAGATGTGCAGAAGGTATTACAAAATCTGCTGAGAGAGGGTATCTCTATAAGGGACTTAAGCACTATACTTGAAACATTAGGCGACTATGCCCCCAAGACAAAGGACCACGAGGTCCTTACAGAATATGTTCGCAACTCACTTGCCCGTTCTATATGTCAACAGCATATAGAAAAAGATGGCAAGATGTATGTGGTAACTCTTGACCCTAAGCTGGAGGACTTGATAAAGTCCTCTGTAGAGAGAACAGAACAGGGCTCGTTCCTATCTATGTCGCCGGCTGCGATAAATAGAGTAACAAGCCAGCTTACGAAGGAAATGGATAAAATTATTGGCGGGGGGCATTCACCTATAATAATATGCTCTCCGCAGATACGGTATCATGTAAAAAGATTAGTAGATAGTATACAGTCAGGTATAGCGGTCCTTTCCTATAACGAAATTGTAAAGGACGTGAGAGTAGAGGCACTTGGTATGGTAGCTGTAGAGTAAGAATTAAGTTGCAAGAAATAATTTAATAGTTATAATAACGCTACTTTATGAGATTAGTCCGATATAAAGGCACAGATAAAGAGGCACTCCTAAGAAAGATAAAGCAGGATCTTGGTAGTGATGCTGTCATAGTTCATACCAGCTTTATAAAGAAAAAAGGTGTAATGAAGCTCTTTGGTAAGAGTGAATGTGAGATTATAGCCGCCAAAGGTGATTTCAAGGTTATAAAAGATTATCAGCAACATCCTGCTAATGTAAGGAATCAGCTTCTGAAAAAGATATATGGTGATACCGAGGTGGGTGCACATCGTGATAAGGCACAGGTATTAACTTCCTTGAATATAGATTCGTTGACCAAAGAGGTTAAGGAGTTGAAGAAGATAGTATCAGACGTAAAAGACAAAATTAACCATAAAGAGCTTGTGGGTTGCCCAGAGGAGTTGTTTGATGGATATATGGAGTTGGTTAATAACGAGGTGTCTAATAAGATGTCGGAACAATTGATTAGGAGAGTTGAAAAGACGCTAAAGTTCGAAGAGCTAAAGGATAAAAATACCATAAAGACAGCTATCAGGAAAACAGTGCTCTCATTGATTCGTTGTTCTGATGGTATAGATTTAGTAAAGGGACAATGCGCAACGGTAGCATTTGTTGGTCCGACCGGTATGGGTAAGACGACTACAATTGCTAAACTTGCCGCCATATATAAACTACGTAAGAACAAAGAGGTCGCTATAATTGCAAACGATACATATAGGATAGCGGCAGCTACGCAGATTAAACGTATAGCGGAATTGATAAATATTCCTATTAGGATAGCAACGCTTCCAGCGGATGTGAGGCGAGCAGTTCAAGAGTTTAAGAACGTAGATTTGATTCTAATAGATACTGCTGGTAGGAGCCAGCACAACAAGTCAAAGATGTATGAGTTGAAGGAAGTTCTTGCGGCGGCAGAGCCAGATGAGACGCATCTCGTGGTCAGTGTTACCACACATCCAAACACAATTATGGAGGTAATTCAGAGGTTTTCCGATTGCAACTTTGATAGGATAGTGCTGACCAAACTTGATGAAGCGGCTCGGCTTGGGCTAATCCTTGATGTCCTCTCTAAAGTGGATAAGAATCTCTCGTTTATAACAACAGGACAGAATATACCACAGGATATAGAGGTCGCTGATGCGAACCGCCTTGCGAAGCTGATAGTTGGAGAGGAAAGCATTGCAAGGGTTGAGGTGAAAGATTAATAATGTGGGTAGGATAGAGGGCTAAATTATGTTATCTGACGAGAAGCGAAACTTTGGTAAGATAGCACCTGTCTTTGATGAGAAGCCATTCGTTCAAGACCAGGCGGAGGGCTTACGTCAGTTGGCTAAGGGTGCATATTATAGAACCGCTCGCGTCATTGCAGTTACAAGTGGCAAGGGCGGAGTCGGCAAAACGAATATATCAGTCAACCTTGCCCTTGCACTCTCAGGGCTTGGTAAGAAAGTTACTCTTGTTGACCTCGACCTTGGCCTTGCAAATGCAGACATCCTCCTTGATATAGAACCGCATTATAATCTTTCTCACATTATATCTCGTCGTAAATCTATAGATGAGATAATTATGCCAATAAACGGGAAACTTAATGTTGTTCCTGGTGCATCAGGTGTTGAAAAGTTAGCAAATCTATCCGATGAAGAGCGGGAGGCACTCATTATGAGTTTTGATGTTCTGCACCGTTCAACTGATTATATAATATTTGATACTGGAGCTGGTATCTCGAAGAATACCACTGCTTTCTTAGCCGCCGCAGATGATGTAATAGTAGTTACAATCCCTGAACCGACTGCTGTTGTAGATGCGTATGCTGTTATAAAGATGCTCTCAAGGGAAGCAGATAAAGGCAATATTCTACTACTAATAAATATGGCACAGTCGCGGGGTGAGGCAGAGCGATATGCAGGTGGTATAGTAACTACCGCAAATCGTCTCCTCAACGCATATGTTGGTAAACTTGGTTTTGTTATAAGTGATTCAAGTGTGCAGTCAGCTGTGAAGCAGAGGAAACCATTCTACACATATTACCCTTATTCGGAGGCGAGTAAGTGCATTAGAACTATAGCGGAGAAGATTTCTAAAGGGGTAGGTAGCAATGGTGCAACGGAAAGACCTGGGTTTATAAGTCGGTTGTTGTCGGTTTTTAAGGTGTAGAATGATATTGGGGTTATAAGAATGAATAAGGTAATCGGCGGCATATTAGGCATATATGCGTTTGCAGTAGTTCTTTTTATGGGTTTATGGAAAGGGGTGCCTATCGAAGAGGTCTTTACGCGTGCTATTATAGCCCTATTTTTGGGATTTTTGATAGGATGGCTAATCTTTGGAAATATTGGTATAGGTGTGTTGGGTGCCTTCTCCAAAAGCGAGCAGGAGGAAAAGAATGGAGAAGGTAAGGAGAAAAAGGGTTAGTTATAACTTATGAAGCGGACGAAGGAAGATATACAGAAAATCTGGGTTGAGTTCTCTAAGACCAGCTCACGGGAGTTAAAGAATCTCTTAATAGAGGAATATCTCCCAATCGTTCGTTATGTGGCAGAGCGTATGTCAGAGCGACTGCCGAAAAGTGTGCAGGTAGATGACCTCGTAAGCACAGGTGTATTCGGGCTTCTGGATGCTATTGACCGTTTTGATATAAAGCGAGGAGTCAAGTTCGAGACGTATTGTATAGGCAGGGTTCGTGGTGCTATGCTGGACGAACTTCGTGCTATGGATTGGGTGCCACGTCTAACACGGGCAAGGGCGAATAAACTTGAAGGTGCATATATAAAGTTGGAGAAAGAACATAACAGAGCACCCACCGATATAGAGCTTGCAAAAGAGTTACAGATAAGCTTGAAGGCATTAGATGAATTAATGCTGGAGGTGAGTGCCGCATCACTCCTTTCTGTCCAAAGGAAGGGGCTTGATAAAGACGATAATAAATTAGGGGGAACAGTGGACGTAATGGAGGACCGAAAGGTCGAAAACCCCCGACTGGAGAGCGAAAAGAAGGATTTAATAGATTATGTAAAAAAGAATCTCTCAACGAAAGAGAGATATATCCTTATGATGTATTATTTTGATGAACTAACGCTCAAGGAAATAGGGAGGGTGCTCGGGTTATCGGAGTCGCGGGTGTGCCAACTACACTCTAAACTCGTGTCGAAGTTGCGGGCACAATTGAAGAAAAAGAAGACAGAGGTTGTATAGGGTAAGGGGGAAGGAAGTTGTTTTAGTCACGGATGACGAAATATGGTAGTACAGTTTTACAATTTAGCGTTCAATATGTATCACGCAGAAAACGCTCAGCAGATACAGAATCTCTTTCAGACGACAGCAAGGGCAGAGAATAGCTTTGCCGCTACTCAAACACAGGATACAGCGAAGTTAGAACAGAGCGAGCAGGTTCAGACCACTACGGCTGTCCAGAATAAGGAGATAGCGGGCGACGGAAGGGGTGCCCACTCCTATACACTTACCAAAGAAGAGAGGGAAGAAAAAGAAGAGGAAGAGAAGTCACCGCCAGACCCTACAGGTAAGGGGCAAAACCTTGACTTAGTAGGGTAAATGTCGTAAATATAGCAATTCCAATTTAGTGTACTTTAACTACCTTTATTATGAAAATATTGTTGACTAATGATGACGGTATCTATGCTTCTGGGCTTGCCGCCTTGAAGGAGGAATTGGTGAAAATTGGTGATGTTACAGTAGTAGCTCCAGAACGGCAGAAGAGTGCAGTCAGCAACTCTATTACACTCTATTATCCCCTGATAGTAAAGAAGCATAAAGATAAATTCTGTGATGCGGTATATTCTATTGATGGGACACCAGCGGATGCAGTGAAACTCTCTCTGCTGGAACTTTTGCCAGAGCCGCCTGATGTAGTTGTAAGCGGTATAAATATAGGGTTAAATACTGGGAGCAATATACTATATTCTGGCACGGTGGCAGGTGCATTGGAGGCATCACAATTTGGCATAACCGCTATCGCATTATCACTCGAACTTTCTGAAAAACCTAATTTTGGTAACGCCGCTAAAGTGAGCAAAAAATTAGTAGAGCAGATAATGAGAAAGTATGGCAAGAAATTTTCTTCACATAATAAAAAGATGGGAATAGTATTTAATGTCAATATACCTGCCTGTAGGTCATCCAGTATAAAAGGGGTCAAGATAACACGTCAGGAGGACACGCCTTATGAGGATAGTTTCGAACGTCGTGAGGACCCTCGTGGCAGGACATACTACTGGATAAAGGGAAGCCCTGAGGTGAATTATACTCCTACATCCGGAGACGGTAAAGGTCCAATTCCTACAGACGCCTGGGCTGTAAATCAGGGTTATGTGTCTATCACGCCACTCCTTCGTGACCTCACCTGTTATCATGTATTAAAAACATTTAGAAAGTTGGGAAATGGCTTTAGAGTGTAGTAAAATATTACGAATTAATTCATTGTCTTACGTCTAATATATAGATAATATTTTTTAATATGGACTATATTAAATTGAAGAGATGTCCTTCTGTAATAGCTGTTGTAGTTTTCCTAACATTTGCCTTTGTTGTGATTACTCAGGAAAAGAAGCCGCCTATAATAGAGATTACCCCAGAGGGTGTAAAGTCAGCACATAGGGGAATTAAGTGGCTAATTGATATACAAAATAGAGATGGTTCTTGGGGATGTGAAAAAGGCGGAGCACCCAGCACTGCTGTAACAAGTTTGGCATGTCTTGCCTTAATGTCTGATGGCTCAACTCCTGAGAGAGGGATATATGCTGAGAACATCGGTAAAGGGCTTAATTACATTCTAAATATGACAGGCGGGCGTTCTGGAGATATAGCTACTATAGATGCTACGGGGCTTGGATTAGTATTTGACCATGCATGTGCTACTCTATTTTTATCAGAGGTATATGGTATGAACCCCCAGTGGCACGATATTGAAGGAGTTAGAGATAAGTTGAAAAAGGCAGTTGACCGCATATCAAGGACACAAAATGCAGATGGTGGCTGGGGCGGTGGGCAGTCGGACATAGCGTTAACGGCAATCACATGGCTTGCTCTACGGTCTGCCTATAACGGTGGGTTTAATGTTACGGCATCGCTTGAGAAGGTAGAAAAGTTTGTAGTATCTTGTGCCGATCCTGATGGTGGCTATAATCAGTATCCCAATATGCGTGGTGGAGGTAGCCGTATGTTCTATCCTACCTCTGCCGGCTTGCGTGTTATGTATGGGCTTGGTAAGAAGGATAGTGAAGAGGTAAAAAAGGGATCTCAGTTACTTCTAACGAAAACGCTCGGTTCTGACTATGGTGGACAGGTAAGCGAATGGGACTATGCCGCCGCCTTTTACGCTACTCAGGCACTGATGCACGAGGGAGGAGTATTTTGGAAGGAGTGGTATCCAAAGGTGCGAGAATATTTGATAAAGACACAGAATCAGGATGGTAGTTGGACTATAAAGTATTGCAAAACCTGTAGAGCGTATGCGACTGCTATGGCTATATTAGTCCTGAATACACCAAATCGCCTTCTCCCAATGCTTCAGCTATAAGGGATATAATGTTTAAGTTCTGTATTTGTCTGTTCATAGTATCCTCTTTATTAGCTACCTCCAGTTGTGGTAGTAGTGATATTGAAAAGTCCAAATCAAGAGGAGGTAATATGTCGGGCAATCTCAAGAACAATAGCTCTACAAATTTACAGATAAGGAGAGATGTTTATAAAGCTATAGATAAGGGTATAGGATATCTAACTTTACAACAGTCATCTAATGGTTGTTGGTTCGACCCTGCTGGTAGTCCATCTGTTGGTATGACGGCGTTAGCTGTGATAGCCCTGCATAAGTTTAATCTTATTAACACAGAAGATGGTAATAGAGCAAACAAAGGTAGTTTTAACGGTAACATAGATAGGGCAGTTTTATTTCTTCTAAAGTATGTAGATAAGGATGGATTACTATCTCAGCCCAATCAGTTCTACTCTGGTTACGAGGTGCCACTTGTTCTTAAAGTTCTCTTGGAAGTAGATAACCGCAAATACAAGAAGGAAATAGAGATACTGAAAAGGCAGATATTACTGACGCAACTTACTGAGAATTATAAGTGGCAAGGTGCTGAACGTATGGATAGGACTAATTGGCGATATGGTAGCTGGAACTATAATGAAAGCCCTCAGATAGACCCTGATATATCAGTGCATATTTTCAACCTTGATTCACTACGACTGGTTGGGACAGATAACGTAAAGGGTGCTATAGAACGGGCAAGCGTGTTCTTGCGACGGTGTCAGAATCTCAAATCAGAAAATGACCTGCAGAATTCTCTCAATGACGGCGGTTTTAAACACGCGCCTTTTTTGGGCAAAGCCGGTACCGTAGATTTAGATAATGGCGAGGTTGGTATACTATCCTATGGTAGTGTAACCTGTGATGGCTTGCTTGGGCTTATCTACGTAGGAGCAGGACGAGATTATAAGCCGTTCCAAGCAGGGATTGAGTGGTTGAAAGAGAACTATGCCCTTGACCGTAATCCCGGTATGGGTAAAGATACAAAAGATGAGAAACAGTTAAAAGAGGAGAGAAACGTTTGTCTATTTTATTATTATCGGAGTTTAGCTAAATTGTTCGATGCACTTAATGAAGATACATTTGTAGACAAAAAAGGCACTAAACACAGTTGGGCGAATGAGCTTGCTGAAAGAATAATCTACCTCCAAAGACAAGATGGTTCTTGGTGCAATAGTTCAACAACAATGTG
>Ga0154762_1071_pt3 | contig 10576 bp, 13 predicted proteins | sample Rifle2008BG16ft_FD_105770 | JGI IMG/M metagenome (GOLD analysis project Ga0154762, IMG submission 105770) | Planctomycetes bacterium RBG_16_43_13
GAGAGAAGGCGTTGCGGTATGACCCCGTCTCGTGGAAACCGCATTACTTCCTATCGCTTATGTATCTGGGTAAAGGAGATAAGGTGAAGGCAAAAGAATACTTCGAGGCAGGGCGCAAATTCATCAGAGGCACTCCTAAAGAAAAGGAGCAGGAGATACGTCTAAAAAAGATGTTGGGGAAATAAGAATTAGCTTGACTTTGTGAATATTATCTTTATAATGATGCTCTAATTTTAGCGAGGCATATATGGCTCATAAAAAAGGTGGTGGGTCTTCGAAGAACGGCAGGGATAGTAACTCCCAACGTCTTGGCGTGAAGGCGTTTGCCGGTGAGACGGTAACTGCCGGCTCTATCATTATCAGGCAACGCGGTGCGAAGTTTATACCCGGAGTCAATGTTGCTAAAGGCAGGGACTTCACTCTTTTTGCAAAGGCAGACGGTGTAGTAAAGTTTGAGTCGGGCAGTAGGGTGAGCGTATATCCCTCTACCAACTAATCCTAAGCCCAATTCTATCTGATGTAATAGATGGCTCCGTCACCATCAATCGAGAGAATACATACAGATGTTCTAATCATAGGCGCTGGTGCCGCCGGTCTGCGAGCTGCTATAGAGACACGTAAGAAAAATGTAGATGTTCTAATAGTTTGCAAAGGTAAGGTAGGCAGGAGTGGTGCCACCTTCTATCCTTCAAGCCCCACAAGAGGTATTCAGGCATCTTCTGGTATAGGCATTGATACTGTAGATAGGCATATTCAGGATATTTTAAATGTTGGACTCGGAGAGGCGGACTATAACCTTGCCGAGATATTGGCTTCAGAGGCACCTAAGAGATTAGAAGATTTGCTCACGTTTGGTGTAGGGCTTGCTAAAAGGGATGGCGAGATTATAAGAGAGCCGGGTTGTTTTAGCAAGGTGCCTCGAGCGGCTATTATAGAGAATGTAGGTGATTTTGCATCTTGTCTTATTAATAATGTTAATAGAATGGGGGGCAAGTTATATGAGCAGTTACAGATTGTAAAACTATTCGTTACAGATAATAGAATTTATGGTGCGCTTGGTATAGGCAAAGCAGGCGAGGTGGTTGAGATATATGCCAAGGCGGTAATAATTGCTGCAGGTGGTGGAGCAGGAGTATTCAAGAATACACTTACACATCCAGAGCAGGTCGGCGATTCCTACGTCCTTGCTGTAGAAGTGGGTGCGAGGATTAGGAACATAGAGTTCTTCCAGATTATGCTTGGCACATTTAGGCCTGATTATATGGGCTTTTTCCCAATAGACCTGTTTCGCAAAAGTCCTGTATTTAGAGATGCGAAGGGAGATAGTATATTCGACAAATATATTAGTGAAGATGAGTTAAACATTGCCTTTGCGCATAGAGCGACCCATTTCCTATTTAGCACGCGGGATTCCTCTAAATGGATAGATGTCGCAGTTGAGGATGCTTATAAGTCATCTGCTGTGAGCGTAAATGTGGATGTCAAAATGTTCGAGATTGCCCCATTTGCCCATGCTTTTAACAGAGGGATAGTAATTAACGAGAGGTGCGAGACATCTGTAGATGGACTCTACGCCTGTGGTGAGGCGGCAACAGGTATGCACGGTGCTGACAGGATTGGTGGTAATATGCTCTCAGCAACGCAGGTCTTTGGTGCAAGGGCGGGCTTATATGCGGCAGAAAAAAGCAGTCGTACCATTAATGATGGTAACCCCTTTAGGTATGAGTTGCCACCTATAGATTGTAATAATGGACTGTCAATATCGGATTTGCGGGTGGCTATACGAGATATTAAGGATGTAATTTTCGACTGTGCCCTTGTGATAAGATCTAGAAAGAAATGTGTTAATTCCCTATTGATATTAGAGTCAATCAATAACCTCATTGAAAATGCTAAGATAAAAGATGCTCAAGATAGTAGATTGTATTTCTCGCTGACTAATGCTCTAAAGTTCTCTGTTATTCTTATTAAAGCAATACTGTCACGACGAGAGGCGATAGGGCCACACTATATAATAGAGTAATGGCTATTTCTTAGTTACATTCATTTCCAGTCCGAGGTCTTTATATATTTTTGCCACCAGTGGCTTCATACCGCTTGACTTGCTTATGAATTCGTCGGCGCCGAGTTCACTTAATCGCTGTTCGAGGTTTGGGACCTGCCTTACCGCCTCCTCCGTGTGTGCTGAATATACGAGCACTTTTACATTTTTGGATTGTTGCATACTCCTCAATTCCTCGAGGACCTTATCGCCTGTTATATCGGGTAGCATAAAGTCGATGAGGACTATATCGGGCTTGAACCTTTTAGCGAGTAGCAAGCCATCCTTTCCGTATGTAGCTGTCTTCGCCTCTATCTGTTTACCCCTTTCAAGTTCAAGCTTCATAAGGTTTGCGAAGTTGAATTCATCATCTATTATGAGAACTCTTTTTAGATTGGTCTCTGAGCTGGGTTCTTTGCCTTTAACAAGGCGAATGTAGGCGATCAGATCCGCCTGCTTTATTATGAAATCCCCCACGTTCTGCGATAGTTCAGCCGGTAGGATACCGCCATTTATAGCATCCTTTATCTCATCTATAGAAACCCCTGCCTCAGCCGCTGCATCAGAGATGGTGTATACCTGTTTAGTCACATTCCCTCCTTCATCCCCTTCACAGTATTAAATCTATCTTATAACGTCTCATTTGTCAAGTAGCTTGTAGTGGTTATTTTTCCCAAATATGTTCAAAACCTAAACCAGATTTAAGCAAGTTTTACACTATTTATATTCTCTATTTGGAGGGGTATTCACGTTTTACCTTGACCGTTATATATGTTCTCTGATATAGTTCTTTCACTTTTTATGTCTGATTTAGAGTTGGGGAAGGAATTGCCATTATACAGTATAGTCCCCTTTGCGTTATTGCTCCTTGCGATAGCGGTTTTGCCTCTTGCTGTCCCTCATTGGTGGGAGCGGAATAGAAATAAGGCAATCATAAGTTCCATCTGTGCGTTGCCTATATTGCTATTTCTGATTGCGAATGACTACCACCTGCTCGTTCACACCGCTACGGAGTATTTCTCGTTTATAATTTTGCTGGCGTCCCTTTTTATTATCTCTGGTGGTATACATTTGAAGGGTGCCTTTGCAGGGACACCTCTCGTGAATACTGCATTCCTCTTCGTAGGGGCGATATTGGCGAGTTTTATTGGCACGACTGGGGCATCTATGCTCCTAATAAGGCCTCTTATAAAGGCGAATGAAAAGCGTTGCCATAAAGCCCATATAGTTGTGTTTTTCATATTCATTGTCAGTAATATAGGGGGATGTCTTACACCATTGGGCGATCCACCTCTATTTCTTGGTTTCCTGCGTGGAGTGCGTTTCGAGTGGACTCTTATTCTGCTACCGCAGTGGATGTTTGTTACAGCAGTTCTCCTTGTGATATTTAATCTCCTCGACCAGTATTGGTTTAATAAAGAGGAACTTGCGACACACGAGCCGCTCGTGGAGGAAGTTCAGCCCAAAAGGATGATGCGTATATATGGGAAGATGAATTTCCTGTTTTTGTTTGGCGTATTAGTTGCGATATTCTTGAGTGGGCATTTTAAAGCCCCGTATGGTGTGCAGGAAGGTGCTATGATTTTTATGACAATCCTGTCGCTGTGGCTTACGCCGAGGGAGTATAGAAAGGCGCACGATTTTGACTTTGCTCCGATTGTAGAAGTGGCTGTATTATTTGCAGGTATATTTGTTACGATGGTGCCAGCTCTGCTGATACTGAATGCGAGGGGAGGGGAATTGGGCGTTGAGAAGCCATGGCAATTTTTCTGGGCGACTGGTGCTCTATCGGGTTTTCTCGATAATGCCCCTACGTATTTGACGTTTACTGCCTTAGCGAGCGGACTGGTTAAGACAGATGCATCGCATTTGAATCTGCTGGCAGATGACCCATTTGGTGGGTCGCTATTGATAGCGATATCTTGCGGTGCCATATTTATGGGTGCTAATACATACATAGGTAATGGGCCAAACTTTATGGTGAAATCCATAGCGGAGAAATCGGGGATAAAGATGCCATCGTTCTTCGGCTATATGTTGTGGTCGGTAGTGATACTTATCCCAATATTTATAATTACTACGTTGCTATTTTTCCTGTAACATAGTTAGTGGTATTCTCGCTTGACATACTCTATATTTTCTGTTATTCATATCCCAATATTGCTAATCAATAGATAATGAAAAGGCAAAATAAAACAGCCACGACGGAGTCACGCCGGATAGCTATGACCTGTGCTAAAGTATGTGATGAGAAAAAGGGAGAGGATGTTGCTATACTTGATGTCCATAAACTTACCTTTATAACGGATTTCTTTGTGTTATGCACTGCGAGAAACGAGCGGCAGTCAAAGGCGATAGCAGATGAGATTGAGATTGTTCTAAAAGAGAAAGGTATCAGAAAGCTTGGTTCAGATGGGTTTAGCAGTGCTAACTGGGTTCTGCGGGATTTTGGTGATGTGGTGGTTCACATATTTACGCCGGAACTTAGACAGTTCTACAGTATAGAGATGTTGTGGGGTGATGCGAAGAGCGTGAGATGGCAATTTAAGACAAATCGTAACGGTAGGAAGACAACTGTAAAGAAATCTAAATAGTTGTGGAAGACATTTTATATAAGTGGCAGAATGACCTCCTTGACGTAGTTACATCATCCTATAAAATACAGGTTGACAGGGGTGGTTCCTATCTTGACTTTACTACGGATTCGAAGTTTGGCGATATAACGTCTAATATTGCCTTCAAGTTGTCAAAAGAACTAAAAAAGAGATCTCTTGATGTGGCTAACGAACTTGCTAAGGTGTTAGCTCCGTTTATGGATACAGAGAGATTTAGGTATCTGGACGGAGTAAAAGTGGCAGGGAATGGCTATTTAAATTTTTATATAGCAGATGGATTCTATGTAGAGTTGCTCGAGGAAATATATAGGAAAGACGGTTCTTTTGGGCAATCAAACATAGGTAAAGGAGAAAGGGTAAATATAGAATTTGTATCTGCAAACCCTACAGGACCACTAACAGTTGCACACGGGAGACAGGCGGCGGTAGGCGACACATTGGCTCGTATCATTAAATTTGTTGGATATGATGTTACAAGAGAGTTTTATCTTAACGATTGTGGTAATCAGGTGAATAATTTAGGTAAGTCCATATATACTAAATATAGTGAACTCTTTGGGAAGACATATCCATTTCCTGAGGAGGGATACCACGGCGAGTATATTGGAGATATCGCAAAAGATATAAAAGATAGTGAAGGAGATAAATATATAAATATTCCCAATGAGGATGCTGTAACTAAGTTTAGTAATATTGGTGTGGAGACAATATTGGGGTGTATAAAAAAGGATTTAACTGATTTTAGAGTAACATTTGATAATTACTATAGTCAGAATACATTAGAAAAAAGTGGGAAGGTAGAAGAGGTAGTAGAATATCTTAAGCAGGTAAACCTTATTTATGAGAAAGAGAAGGCATTCTGGTTAAAGACCACCGCCTTTGGCGACCAGCAGGATAGGGTGCTTATAAAGAGCGATAGGACATACACCTATAGGACACCTGATATCGCATATCACAAGGATAAGTTCGAACGCGGTTTCAAGCAGGTAATTGATTTATGGGGGCCTGACCACCATGCACATGTAGGTACTATGCAATCGGCTCTCAAGATGCTCGGTTGCGATAATCGCGGCAATTTTACGGTTCTCATTGTCCAACACTGCCGCCTTCTGCGTGGTGGCGAAGAAGTGAAAATGTCCAAACGCGCCGCTACCTATGTAACGCTTCGAGAACTCTTAGACGAGGTGGGATGCGATGCCGCACGTTACTTTTTCGCTATGCGTAAGACGGATAGCCACCTCGATTTTGATATTGATGTAGCGAAAAAGCAGTCAATGGAGAACCCGGTATATTATATTCAGTATGCGTATGCACGGATATCAAGTATATTCAGGAAGGGCAGAGAAGATGGACTAATAGAGGAGGGAATTAAGCCACCACCAGCTTTTGGTGCAGAGGAGATTACATTAGCAAGAGAGTTGTTAAAGTTTCCTTATATAGTCAGAAGTGCGGCAGAGAATCTTGATACGGAGCGTATGACAAGATACCTTTATCAGTTAGCTTGGACTCTACAGTCATATTACCAAAAAGGTGATAAAGACAAACAGTTAAGAGTCCTGTGCGAAGATGAGAAGATACGGTCTATGCGGCTCTATACTATCAGGGCTGTTCAGATAGTGATAAAGAATGGTCTCGAGCTGCTTGGTATAAATGCACCAGAGAGGATGGAACAGCAGATTAGTTAGTGAGTTGTCCACATTTTTATCTTTTAGATTATAGCACAACATAAATCTTGACACCTAATTATAAATATATAGAATTTCCCTCGTTTATTCTATGGGTAGTAGCGGTAATTTTTGGGGACCAACATTAGGACTATTTGCTGTAGGAAGCGTTTTAGTAGGATGTATAGTAGTGGGATACTTTGTAGGTGCGCTCCTTGACAAGGAACTTAATTCAGCCCCGTGGCTTATGGTAGTGTTTGTCTGTTTAGGAAGTATAGCTGGTTTTATAGAGATGTTTAGAATTATAAAAAGGTATACAAAGTAGTTGTGTTTATGATAGACGAACCCTTATTGAAATGGCTTTATATAGGTTCTCTTGTGGTATGTAGTGTTGCTATAGCCGTATCGCATATTATTTGGCAGCGAATTGATATATCGCTCGGCGTGGCGGTCGGCTATGTAATAAGTTTGCTGCCTTTTTTATCGTGGCATTGGGTGTTAAGGAAGACGAAGGGCTTCCAGCTCACAGGAAATAAGAGAATAATACTTTTGGTTACGTTCGGTAAATATATTATTATAGCCGGCTCGCTATATTTTGTTCTTGTGAATCAGTTGCTTGATACGGTAGCTATCGTAAGTGGGATGTTTATAACTTTTTTGATCGTTATGGCTCTGAGTGTGATTAGGTTTATGTCTAATTCTAATAACTCTCAGGAATAGGTTTTTATATTATGTTTGTTGAAGAACATACAGAGCACGGTCCACCGGGGACGCTGTTTACTGGGCTTTATAAGAAAATAAAAGACACCGAACTGGGTAGATTCTTTGGTTTTGATACGGAGCAAAATCACTTAGGTCAATATTGGTTTGAGGCGATAATGTTTTCTATCGTTATAGTAACTGTTTTGATTATTCTTACATTTATTACTATCCGCAGACGTGATAAGGTGCCGCACGGCTTACAAAATTTCTTTGAAATAGTCGTAGAGGCGCTAAATAAGTTGATAACAGGTATGGTTGGTCCGGATGGCAGTAAATATTTGCCATATCTTGGGACTCTATTCGTCTACATTTTCTGTATGAATATGCTCGGGCTTATACCGCTTTTCAGGTCGCCGACGATGACGCTTAGCACTACGCTTGCACTTGGTTTGACGACGTTTATAGTTGTTCAAATGTATGCAGTGAGGCATAATGGCATAGTTGGCTACCTGAAGCACTTTGCAGGTGATATATTGTGGCTTGCCCCTCTGATGTTCGTGGTTCATATAGTTGGAGAACTTGCCAAGCCCGTATCCTTGTCTCTACGTTTATATGGCAATATATTTGGAGAAGATAATGTAATAGAAAATCTGATGACTATGGGTGGATGGATACCACTGCACTTTCCAATGTTACTATTCGCAGTATTTACGAGTTTTTTGCAGGCGTTCATTTTCACATCCCTCTCTTCTATATATATTGGGTTTATGACTACCCACGAAGGAGGACACGAAGGAGGTGATAAACATAAATTAGAGCATTAGTATCTATGTGTGGTTTTCAGTATGTTACATTTATCAAACTAATTTTAGGAGGAAAGACAATGAAGAACATGAAAATTACTTCGTTATGTGTAGTAATGATAGCACTGTTTGTATTATCTGTTTTTGCTCAAGATGGTGGCAAGGCTAAAGAGCTTATCGAAAAGCTAAGGGATAAGGAATGGTCTGTTCGCGCTAGTGCAGCAAATGAGCTTGGTAGTGCTGGTGCGAAGGAAGCTATACCAGAACTTATGAAATTACTAAAGGATAACGATGCAGTTGTTCGTCGCAGTGCTGCAGTTGCACTTAAGCGACTAGGTGTATCAGAGGAAGAAATAAAGGCATCGGAAGAGAAAACAGAACAAGCTCCTGACAACGTAAAGATTTTTCTGGCTGTTGCAATAGGGTTAGGTTTGGCTATAGCAGTTTTTGGTGGTGCGTTTGGTCAGTCAAGGGCTATAGCGGCGGCGGTCGAGGCAATGGCACGCCAGCCAGAGGCAGGCGGTAGGATTCAGGGAGCTATGATTATAGGTCTGGCTCTTATTGAAACCCTTGTCATATATATGCTTCTAATATGCTTCTTGCTACTTGGTAAGTTTACATTTACTGTCCCTATGTAGTAGGAGTAAAAAATGGATATTCTAAATCAGCTTGGAATTAACCCCAAGGTTGTCGTTGTCCAGATTGTTGCCTTCCTTCTACTCTTCTGGATATTGAAGAAGTTCTTATTTACTCGTATTGCCGAGCATATGCAGTCGCGAAGCGAGGAGATTAAGAACACGTTTGATAAGATAGAAAAAGACAAGCAAGAAGTCGAGCGACTTACAAAGGAATACCAGCAGAAGATTGCCGAGATTGAGAAAGAGGCGTATGCGAAGATTCAAGAGGCGGTAAAGGAGGGCATATCCGCCAAGAACGAGATTGTTACACAGGCACAGGCACAGGCGCAGAAGGAACTAAAAAAGGCAAAGGATGAAATAGGGCGCGAAAAAGAGAAGGCAATCCTCGAACTGCGTAACGAGGTTATAAATCTCTCCCTTAAAGTCGCTGAGAAGTTATTAGATACATCTATGGATGAAAAAACAAATAGCAAGCTCGTCGACAAGTTCCTTACAGAGATAGAGGAGACAAGGCATAGATGATAGAGAAGACCCTCGCAAAGAGATATGCCTCCGCCCTCCTCGCTGTTGCAGATAAGGCAGGGGGGGTGGAGAACGTTGAGGCACAGCTACTCGCCCTTAAGGATGTGTATTCAAGGGATGCCGATATGCGGATGGTATTTATGCACCCTCGTATCTCAAAACAGCAGAAGAAAGACATAATCGGTAAACTCTTTGGTGGCAAGTTTGAGCAGGTTCTCGTCATCTTCCTCGAGCTATTGGTAGACAAAAATCGACTTCGATTCCTTCCTCATATAGCTGATGCCTTCGACCGCCTTGCGGATGTATCGAAGGGCGTGGTTAGAGTGGATGTTAAAACATTTGCCCCTATGAGCGAAAATCAAAGGGGCACATTATACGAAAAACTTAATAAGATGATTGGCAAAAAGATAGCAGTGGATATAAAGCAGGACCGTTCTCTCAAAGGTGGTATGGTTATAAGGATAGGAGATGGTATCCTTGATGGAAGTGTTGTAAGCAGATTAAAAAGATTACGGGAACATTTATTGGGTATGACGGCATAATATCATATAGAGGAGAATATATATGCTAATTAAACCAGAGGAAATCAGTTCAATAATCCAGAAAGAACTCCGTCAGTTTGATGACAAGCTGGCAATGGAGAGCGTTGGTACAGTTATACAGGTCGGCGACGGTATTGCCCGCATCTATGGGCTCGAGAATGTTATGTCTGCAGAATTAGTAGAATTCCCAGGTGGTGTTTATGGAATGGCTCTCAATCTTGAGGAAGACAGCGTAGGTTGCGTCATCCTTGGCGACGACCGTAGTATCAAGGAAGGCGATACTGCAAAATGCACTGGTAGGATTGTCCAAGTCCCTGTTGGTGAGGCACTGCTCGGCAGGGTGGTTAATCCTCTCGGTCAGCCGCTTGATGGTAAGGGGCCTATTGCATCTAATAAGTTCCGCCCAATTGAGATGCCCGCAAAAAATGTTGTGCAAAGGCAGCCAGTAAAAGAATCTTTATCAACCGGTTGGAAAGCTATTGACTCTATGATACCGATTGGGAGAGGACAGCGTGAACTCATTCTTGGTGATAGGCAGACGGGGAAGACGGCGCTTGTGCTGGATACTATCATAAATCAGAAGGGGCAGGATGTTTATTGTATCTACGTGGCGATAGGGCAGAAGGCGTCGACTATTGCATCTGTCGTTGACACGCTTCAGAAATACGGCGCGATGGACTACACTATTGTCGTTGCAGCGAGCGCGAGCGACCCGGCGCCACTGCAATATATTGCCCCCTATGCCGGCACCTCGATGGGCGAGGAGTTCTGCGACAATAAAAAACACGCATTCATCTGTTACGATGACCTCTCGAAACACGCTTGGGCTTATCGCCAACTTTCGCTACTTTTGCGTCGTCCGCCCGGCAGAGAGGCATACCCCGGCGACATTTTCAATCTCCACTCGCGCCTGCTCGAACGTTCTGCAAAGTTGTCGGACGATTTGGGCGGCGGCTCGCTCACATCCATCCCGATTATCGAAACCCAGCTCGGCGACGTCTCCGCATATATCCCGACTAACGTGATTTCGATAACGGATGGTCAGATTT
>Ga0154762_1063_pt1 | contig 10318 bp, 8 predicted proteins | sample Rifle2008BG16ft_FD_105770 | JGI IMG/M metagenome (GOLD analysis project Ga0154762, IMG submission 105770) | Planctomycetes bacterium RBG_16_43_13
GATGAACCCAATATTCTGGTTCACAAAACAAATAAGTAGGATTCTACACAGATTGCCAAAGCCACCTCATCACGGTATAAATAGAAGTTATAGCCACGTATCTCAACTTATGCGGAATATAACAGGGCAAGAGGCAAAGATCCTATACGTAGGAAGTTTGCGTGAAACTGACTATAAGTATTTTTCGCCATATTTTAAGCTAATATGCATCAACCTCGAAAAGGACAAAGATATAAATGTTATCTGTGATGCACATTGGCTACCATTTAAGAGTTCTGTGTTCGATGGGGCTATATTACAAGCGGTGCTTACACACGTTAAAGACGCCCCTCGTATGATAAAGGAGACACACAACACAATGAGAGCAGGCGGCGCCATATATATCAGTACGCCATTCCTGATAGAATATAACCCGGCTCCTGAAGAATATGTTCGATATACCCATATCGGAGTCAGACAGTTACTATCTAACTTTAGAGAAATTGAGTTGGGGGTAGCCGCAGGACCATTCGTGGCAATCTTTCTTATAATACAATCTATAGCCAAAAACTTGAGTCCTGACAGGGATTTTAATTTTGTAGTATGGTATATAGGGACGTGGGTGTTCTATCCGCTTAACTGGCTTGATGGATTTATACATAATAAGAGAAGTATGCTCGCCTCATCTGCTGCAATATACTATGTCGGTGTTAAATAGTGCATCTTCTTCGCCAAGCCATCAAAAAACTTGACATATTGCCGTCCCAAACATATATTCGCATACTAAAGATATGAGCATTCTTGTCAATAAATTCACACGTGTATTAGTTCAGGGGATAACAGGCAGTGCCGGCAGTTTCCACGCCAAACAGATGCTCGAATATGGCACAAACATAGTAGCAGGCGTAACCCCCGGTAAGGGCGGGACGTTGTTCGAAGGTAAAATCCCCATATTTAACACAGTTGCAGAGGCGGTTACAAAGACGGGCGCAAATGCATCAGTCGTATTTGTTCCCCCACCATTTGCGGCTGACTCTGTTATGGAGGCATCAGACGCCGGTATAGAACTTGTTGTCTGTATCACAGAGGGAATTACAATACTAAATGAACTTAGAATAGCAGAATATCTATCCACAAGAAAAACGCGGTTGATAGGACCAAACTGTCCTGGTATTATAACTCCGGGCGAATGCAAGATAGGTATTATGCCCGGCTACATACACAAAAAGGGTGTGGTCGGTGTAGTGTCTCGTAGCGGCACACTTACCTATGAAGCAGTTTGGCAACTTACCAATGTAGGTTTAGGGCAGTCCACCTGCGTCGGCATAGGCGGTGACCCTATACTCGGCACCAACTTTATAGACCTACTGGCACTTTTTGAAAAAGATAGCCAAACTGAGGCAGTGGTCTTAATAGGAGAGATTGGCGGTACAATGGAAGAGGATGCCGCAACATATATAAAAGCCAATTTCTCAAAACCAGTTGTGTCATTTATAGCAGGCCAGACAGCCCCACCGGGTAAAAGAATGGGGCACGCTGGTGCTATAATTACAGGAGGAAAAGGCACTGCTAAAGAAAAATACGCAGCCCTCCAAGAAGCAGGTGTAACTACAGTAGCAAGCCCAGCAGATATAGGAGTAACGATAAAGAACGTATTGTCCTAAAATAACTTTATCACCTCACAAAAAGGATGAAGACCATAAATATCAATAAGGTCAAAGATGCTATCATCTCTGCTCTTAAGGAAGATATTGGCACAGGCGATATCACATCAAGTTCATTAATATCACCTACTACATACTGTAGGACTAAGATAATTTTTAAGGAAGCGGCTGTGGTATGTGGACTGAATACGATTAAATTAGTTTATTCATATTTGGATAGACGTATTGTAGTAAGGTTACTTGTAAAAGATGGTAAAAGAGTTAGAAAAAATACAACCGTAGCTACTATAACAGGGCCAATGCGAGGCATTTTAGCTGGCGAGCGAGTTGCCCTTAATTTCATTCAACGATTATCAGGCATTGCCACATTAACAAGGAAATTTGTAGATGCTGTCAGCAACTATAATGTTAAAATCTTAGATACCCGTAAAACGACGCCTGGGTTGAGAGAACTTGAAAAATACGCCGTTAGATGTGGGGGCGGTGTAAACCATAGAATGGGGTTGTATGATGCTATACTTATCAAGGGTAACCACATTAGGTGCTACAACACGTCTTTGGCAGAACTGGAACGAAAAATAAAGAAACTTATAAATAGGAAACAGAAAACCTTTGTAGAAATAGAGGCAACAAGCATATCTGAGGCAATAAGATTTTCTCGTTTACCTGTTAACGCTATAATGCTCGACAATATGATTCCGTCGGATATCCGAAAAGCAGTAAAAATAATCCGCCGGAAGTCAGGTGGGCATATTACTATAGAGGCATCAGGTGGTATAACACTTAAGAATGTCAGGGCAGTCGCCAAAACCGGTGTAGACCGTATTTCAATAGGTGCTATAACACATTCAGTGAAAGCGATAGATGTATCGCTCGAGGTGTCAGATATATACTAAACCCCAGAATATGAAACTAATCGGTAAGAAAATACTTCATTTCAAGGCAGTAGAATCTACTAACGATATAGCTTGGAGGGAAGCCATAGATGATGCTATGGATGGAACAGTTATTATGGCAGAGATGCAAACTAAGGGAAGAGGACGGTTTGGACGTTTATGGTTTGGGCATAAAGACGGCTCGCTTTTGATGTCTGTAATATTACGACATCCTATTCCAGTCCGTTATGTCTCACTCATAACTGCTATAGGGGCACTGTCAGTGGTGGACGCCATAGATGAAATATGTGGGCTCACGGCAGAAATACAGTTTCCAAATGATGTGATCTTATCAGGCAAAAAAGTTGCTGGTGTGTTGGTAGAATCACGATTCATCTCTGATAAGCCAGATATGTTTATATTAGGCATAGGCGTAAATATAAACATAAAGAGCCATCAATTCCCTAAAGAGTTATCTAAAGTTGCCACGTCACTACTGTTGGAATATGGGGCAGAAATTAGCAAAAGGGCGTTTACAAAAGCACTTTTAGGATCTATGGATAACTGGTATAAACAGCTTAAAAATAACAGACCTGATGCAATTATAAACAACTGGAAAAGGCATTTGGATATCATAGACAAGAATGTAAAAATACATCAAAATGGGAAGCTATTTAATGGGGTCGTAATAGAAAGTGACCCATTAGACGGCATTATATTACGGCTCGACAACGGGCATATTGCTACTTTTAGAGGCGAACATATAGAAAGATGTGAGGTAAAAGAGTAAATTTCTATCTGGAATATCGCTTCAGCAACATTTTCAATTCCTCGCGCTTATCGTGTGATACATCTACAAACCTTATACCTATAAATTCCCTGCTGTTTTTATTATACTGCTCTCCTTCTATAAGCGTATGCACGACCTTACCCTTCAGTTGAAGCGTTTCTGATTCAGATATCTTTATATATATATCAAGGGGGTTAGAATATATCTTCGCAATTGCATAAGGATATAATACACAATCCTTGTGAACACCACCTTTTTCATATCCCGTACAGACCTCGCAAACTGGCTTTTCGAAGCATACGCCTGTCATACTCAAGTCGATAGTTTTAGTTTTTATTGTCTCGCCAACTCCTATAGGAGTATTAAATGAGAGTTGCATATCGAGCCGTATAGGATACCGTGTGCTTGCTCTCCGCTCCTCCCAGTTTATCTTAAACTGGAGCGCCACTTCTATCGCCTCGTAGAGACGATTCATAAATATCGGCTTATCCAACAACATATATGGTCCCAGCGTATGGAGCCGTTCACGCACCCCCTTATCCTCTCTGTATAATTTAGATAAGAAAATTACCGGCATACTTAATCCCCTACTATCCATCTCGACAAGCAGGTCCACGCCATTCGGATGTGGCATCTCAAGGGCAGTAACTAAAAGGTCTATGTTACTATTAGATAAGATGTCCAGCGCCTCTTCGCCATTTTTGGCTATACGTATATGAATATTGGGGGCATCAAGGTGATTTTTGAGGTATTCAAGTGTATCAGTATTAGTATCTACCAATAATATACTCTTTATCATACACAAAAGTCCCTATATAATTATATCGACTTTTAGGTGCTTTAGCAAAAGTGTTTGCGAATATAAGAGGTGCTTTATATACTTAATGTATTATTTAACCAGGGCGGTTAGCTCAGTTGGTAGAGCGCTTGGATCACACCCAAGAGGTCAGAGGTTCGAGTCCTCTACCGCCCATTTTTCAGCAAGAAGTAACGGATATGTGGCGATTATCCCTTCAACTTGAACCTTATAGGCACTTCTAAAAAGCTCTCTACTGGTATGTCTCCATCCATAGCAGGTGTAAAACGCCACTTACAAACGGCGTCAACTGCGGTGTTGTCGAGGATTGAATATCCAGATGATTGCCTCACACTTATATCATTACAGATACCGTCAGCAGAAACTCTTACTGTCAAAACAACCAATCCCTCCAACCCATTTTTACGCGCCTCCAAGGGATAGGGAGGAGGAGGATTATATTTATAACTCGGCACGCCAGTTGTGGTAGAACTCCCGTTACCATTAGACCCACTGACTCCATTTGAACTGCCGTGACCAACATTATCACCGTTAAGCGACTTTGTGCTATCACCATTTACATTACTTTCGCTATCGTTCCTTATACCTGAATTAAATTTGCTATTATGAGCCAATAACTCCGACGTGAGATAACCAGATGTCTGATAGCTGGCTTTATTAGAACGCGATATATTATCTGGCAATATATCCAATTCTATCGGTTCCACGGCGTCCGCCTCTATATCGGAAAACAGTGTAGCAATTTCATTCACCGAGCTATAGGCAACCCTTTCTGAGCTAACTCCATCAGGAGCGCTCCTGCCAAAACTGGCGATACTGGCCTCAAAGACGGGAAGCGGTTTAGCTGAGGTTATATGCCGACCCCCTACACCAGCCCATAGGAACAGAATAGCCAATGTAACAGTATGCACAAATATAGATGTCAGCCAGCTAAAGACCTTAGCGTTTTTAGTAGAAATTATCTTCATATTATAAATCTTGTTATTTAGACGTTTGATATTATACCTCCTCATAACAAAAAGCAACGGTTTATGTAGCAAAATAGACGCCAACTATAAAATTAAGTCAAAAGCTAAGAGCCGTTTTAGACAGCGTATAAGTTTTATACACACCTGTATAGATTATACCCTTAATATAGATGCCTTTATTTTTTCCTTGTAATACAGCGTAATGGTAGTAAATTACTACAAATGTAACTGACGTAAATGCTTTATTTACCACCTAATCTATAGAACATTTAATATGAATAGAAAAAGCCCTCTCCTTACCCTTGTTCAGGAATCTACAAGTATAAAACGTAAAAGGGGTACGCTGTATACTCCAGAAGAGATATTGAATCAATGCTGTATATGGAATAACACTGCGGAATACATTGTATCTAAACATAGTTATCTTAGGAACATCTTAAACAAAAAGTCGAATAATATAATCCTAACTGGCACGGGTTCATCATATTATGTTTGTAAGGCGCTGGAGTGGACACTTCGAAATCACATTAACGGCAAGGTTATAACTGCCCCTGCAACTGATATAGTTACACATTCTAATCATTTATTCCCTTCAGATATAGACGGCTTAATGGTCCATTTTTCACGCTCTGGGAATACACCAGAAAGTGTGCATACTGTAAACGTAATGCGCAGAGATTATCCTCGACTGTTTCACATCGTAGTAACATGTAACCAGAATAGTGCAATAGTAAAGCAGTTTAGCAAAAAGCATAATGTTCTAATTCTTCCGCTAAGTAAACAAACGTGCGATATGGGGTTAGCTATGACCACATCTGTCTCTAATATGTTCATTGCAGGGGCATTTTTCAATTTTATAAATAACCCTGGAAGATATATATCGTCAGTTCATCAGCTTTCACAGGCAGGTATAAAAATCTTAGATAAATACGCTGGGTTAGCTAAACAGCTTGGGCTTAAAAAATTCCGCCGTGTTATACTACTGGGGACAGGGAGACTTCATACTACCGCTATGGAAGGAGCCCTAAAAATCACCGAGCTAACAGATGGGGAAATAGCTACAATGGCTGAAACATTTCTCGGCGTCCGCCATGGCCCAATTACATTCGTTGACGAAAGGACCCTTGTAATATACCTTATATCACCTGATAGTAAAGTTCAGAACTATGAAATGGACTTAATACGTCAACTTCATAAGAAAGGACTTGGTATGTGTCGTGTTGCTCTTACTTCATCTTCAAATAAAGCCATATCAAGATATGCAGATTATGTGGTCAATTTAGGTTCTTATAATTATGAGATGGCGTTCCCGATTTATTTGCTGTTCCTTCAGATGTATGGACTCTTCAGTTCTTTAGCCCACGGGCTGAAACCAGATAACCCGTCCAGGCGTAACGTAATTACACGCGTAGTTAAAGGCGTAAAAATATATTAAGGCAGAGACCTACGATGAAATATGTTATCATAAACGGAGATGATTATGGATACACTGATGAGAAAAATGAGGGAATTCTAAAAGCCCACTCCAACGGAATTCTTACCAGCACAACTGTTATGGTCAATATGGTTACTGAGAATTGGGCAAAGGAGATTTTAAAGCATCGGAAGAGCTTAGGTATAGGGCTACATCTGAACATTACAAGTGGAAAGCCCGTTTCTCAACCAAATGATGTGCCGACACTCGTAAATAAGCGTCAAGATATGTTCCGACCAGAGGTGTGGAACAAAAGCAGGTGGAATAACTTTGGCAATCAAAAGAACGTAGTAGAAGTGGAGATGGAATATAGAAATCAGCTAAAAAGATTTAACAAACTATTCAATATGAAACCAAGCCATCTTGATAGTCATCACTTTATGACATCACACGAAAGGATATTCCCCATATTGATTAAGTTGGCAAAAGAGAACGGACTGCCGATACGATTGCCCGGATGGATTGTTGGCGAAAATCATTATGAACTGGTTCTATCTATGGTTAATCAAAGTAAAGTGAAATGTAAAACTTCAGATTATGCAGTATACGAATTCTTCTACAGCAGGTCAAAACCGCTTGAAACTTTTATTAATGCCCTTAAAACTATAAAAGACGGTATAACTGAGTTTATGTTTCATCCTTCTATCTCAGGATACGGAAAGATTGACTTGGGCTTACTAACTCATAAAGATGTTAAAAGAATTGTATCAGATGATGGCATAAAACTGATAGATTACAGAAATTTGGCATAACTAATCTTAATATTTTGTGGTATTAAAAGAATATTCTGTATATTATTAATTTTAATAGATGAAAGGAGGGTCGGTTATGAAGAAAGCTATTATTGCCATTTTGGGGTTAGCTGCAGTTGCTATTGTTGCTATTTCTTATGCACAGGAACAACAAGGCGTGAGCATTTCTCGTGGGGAGATTACTATACCTACTTATCCGTGGGGTCCCGATGATATAAATCCATATTCCGATGGGTCAGCCCAGGCGGGTACTCTCCTACGCTTACTATCTACCCTTACCAAATGCAAGACAATCTTTCTAAAACAAAAGTAGATAAAACATATAAAACTATGGTTTTAGAAAATACCTATCTTAAGGTTACAGTTATTCCAGAGCTTGGCGGGCATATACATTCTGTCCTTGACAAGGTAACCGGTGAAAATATGCTATACGAGAACAAGGTGCTAAAACCTGCACTGATTGGGTTAAGAGGTGCCTGGACATCCGGCGGAATAGAATTTAATACAGGCCCACAAGGGCATACTGTAACTTGCCTTTCTCCCGTTGAAGCAACGTTTGTTGATTACGATGATGGTAGCAAGGCAATTGCCATTGGGAACGTAGAGCAGGTATATCACACTCAATGGGTAGCTATAGTAAGATTGAGGCCTGGCAGGAGTTTTCTTGAGGAGCATATCAGAATATATAATCCAACAGGCAATAAACAGCTCTATTACTTCTGGAACTGCGTTGCTATGCCTAATACAAAGGAGACCCAATTCATATATCCTATGACCCTTGGCTCGGACCACTGGGGAAAGACATTTTTCAACTGGCCTATTCACGAAGGACGAGACATCTCATGGCTAAAAAACTTTAAAGGCCCCACCTCGGTCTTCGCTTATAGATGCGACCAAGATTTCTATGGCTCATACGACCATAATCTTGATAGAGGCGTAATAACCAGCGCAAACCACTTTGAGCTGATAGGTAAAAAGTCGTGGACATGGAGTACAAGTCAGTGGGGCTTAAGGGCACAGGAAAGTTTAACAGATGACGGGACCTTATATAACGAAATCCAGACAGGTCCACTTCAAACCCAAGCCGACTACGGCATCTTAGAACCCCATCAAACAGTAGAGTGGGATGAGTGGTGGTACCCTGTAAGAGGAACAAAGGGGGTTACATACTCAAATAAAAACGTAACAGTAAACGTCCAAAAAGATGAGAATAACAAAACTATTACCGTCCTGCTCCACGGAACAGGGGCTTGGGATACTGTTTGCTCTATTAAAGATATCGGAGAGCAAAGAGTGAAGATTACTCCGGAGAGTCCCGTCTCAACCACATTTCAGTATCAAGGCAATATGGATAAATTTCAGGTAACTATTTTATCTGATAAGGAAGTTCTGTCTAAATTTACATTTCCTCTCCAGCTACCTAAAAGAACACCTCCTGACAACCCAAGGGAACTTCCATCTGAGGATACGGCGGCTGGTTGCTGGTTAATAGGGATATCCCATGATAAAGAAGGCGGCACACATTTAGCACAAGAGTGGTATGCTAAAGCTGTTAAAAAGGATGTAAACTTTGCACCGGCATATACCTCTCTTGGAGAACTGGAGCTTGAAGCAGGCCAATACACCTTGGCAAGAGAGCATCTGGAGAAGAGTATAAAGCTTAATCCTGATGATGGAATGGCGGCATACTACCTGGCACAAGTACTGCTGGAACAAGGATTTGTAGATGATGCACTTGAAACAACTTACCAAGCTGTACGTCGACCTGAATCGACCGGTCCCGCCTACAATTTGGCTGGCTCTATTCTAATGCGGCAGGGTGAGTTTGGTAAAGCATTAGACCCTCTTCGCAAGGCGGTAAACTTCAATCCACGAGACATCGCCAGCAGAAATCTACTCGCTTACGCACTCTGGAAGGTTGGAGACAAAAACACTGCACTGCAGGAACTTAAGGAGGTCCAAGCACAAGACCCTCTGGATATGCCAAGCGGTGTAATACAGTGGCTGATTAACAAGGATGACACAGATTGTGAAGAACGAATTTCTGGCAGAAAGGAGGAGATTCTTGATATAGCTGATTTCTTTGTAACATCAGGACTAAAACAGGTAGCGATTGATGCTATAGAACGATATTATCTCTACACAACGAACAGACGAACCAGACAAGAACTTGACCCTATGCCATACTATTATCACGGTATCCTTACTAATAATACAAAAAGTTTAGCGAAGGCATTTGAGTTAAGCCCCGACAATGTATTCCCAAACAGAAGGTCTGATTTTATGATATTAGAAGAAGTCGTAAAAAGACAGCCAAATGATTGGAAAGCCCGCTACTACTTAGGCAACCTTTACTTTGAACGTTGCCGTAAAGAGGACGCTGTAAAGGTCTGGAAAGAGGCAATAGCATTAAACGACTCGTATAGCGTCCTTCACCGTAATCTCGGGTTAGTAGCGTGGAAGATAGATAAGAACTTATGGATAGCAATTCAGCACTACGAAAACGCCCTTAAAGCTAATCCTGATGACCTTACGTTATACCGCGACCTCGGGCGTCTATATTCAGAAACTAACCAGCATATAAAAGTAAAAGAGGTGCTTGAGAAAACAAGGGGTAAGAAGCTAACACGAGCAGATATCACCGTTTTACTTGGAAGGGCATATCTTCAGCTTGGAGAATACGAAAATGCCCGTGACCTACTTGCCGCTGATTCATACATAAATTGGGAAGGACAGGGCTCTCTGTATGGGATATATACTGCCCTGCACATAGGATTAGGTGAAAGGTTATTCCAAAAAGGCGATTATGCTGAGGCACTTAAAGAGTTTAAGCTCTCGATAGAGTATCCAAAAAACCTTGGTCCAGGTCAGATTGACAATCCACCAGAAGCAGAGACATATTATTGGATTGGAATGTCTCTCGAGAAACTCGGCAAAAAAGATGAGGCAATCGAGGCGTGGAAGCGTGCAACAGAGCAGGCAGAACACGGCGATGACCG
>Ga0154762_1017_pt1 | contig 10095 bp, 10 predicted proteins | sample Rifle2008BG16ft_FD_105770 | JGI IMG/M metagenome (GOLD analysis project Ga0154762, IMG submission 105770) | Planctomycetes bacterium RBG_16_43_13
AATTCCCATGATTGTTCCACGCCGATCGTCTATGGTCCCGGAAATATTATCAAGGCTGCTGCGGCCATTCTCCAGCTTTTCGATATAGGCAGTAATCTCTGCTGATTTCTGTGTCCTTGTATTCCTCAGCCTCTTTAAGAGTTCTATCTGATTGTCAAATTTATTCCTTACCCAGGAGACAGCGAGCTTCAAACCATCTTCAATCCCTGCAATCTCAAGCTGTCTTCTCCTGATCAGTGTTGTACTCCCAAGCTTGCTATGCCAAACCCTGCCAAATGGATCCCCGAACTCATCGAGAAAGATAATATCAATATTATGATCCATCGCCAGTTTAATGGCATCTGTAGTGATGTAGGCCGCTGTAGTAATCATGATAGAGGAGACCTTTTTAACGGAGACCTCAAAGACCTGATCGTCCTTCTTAACCTTGAAACAGTCCCCATTCTTTTGGAGATAGGAGCCGTATGTATTAATAACCAATTGCATATAATTATTGTTAAAGATTTAGAATATAGTTCAGTTCATCAGAGATATTACTTGTTTTTGATTTTTTCATAATCCAGTTTGCTGCCATTAGAGATCCTCTAATATTTTTTTTATTTTCTCACGTTCCGCCTCGAGGTTATCAAAGATAAAATAATCGTCAAAGGCATCGGATTCTCTGATAAAGCCCGCTTTCACCTTTGAGTCCAAATCAAACACATTTTTAACACCATACTTTTTCGTTAACAGGAAAATATCTGCTTCCAATTTTGAAAGCCTCTTTTCGAGATAGGTTTTAAGACTTTCCATTAAAAGCTCTTTGGGCTTCATGTGAAGTTCTTTTGCAACCGCATCTATATTCGCCTCCTCGATTTTCATCTTCAGTTCCTTATGGGTAACAATCATCTCCTATATGGCAGATAATTTTATAGTATAATTATATGCAATATTCTTATTTTATTGCACAATATTTTACTTTTATATTATATAAAGCTTTCGCACAACACCAGTATAAAAGCCTTCCTGTGCACGCCTGGGCCATCTCTCATTGCGAAGTTCTTCTTTTACCTTTTTAAGATTTTTTAACCAGATCATAGTTATCCAAAGATCCTTTCTCTTTATACCCCCAACACTTTGATTCATTCACTCCATCTTCGAGACTCCTCAGTAACCGGAGATAACAAAAATATTTAAATCTTCTTTTTTGCGTGCAAGACTGTAAGCCCTACTAACTCTTTATCATGGTAGTGGTAAACAATATCATCTTCCATGATGCTATCGTTTGCCTGTTGGGGCTTCCTGAAACTTATGTAGAGCACATCCGCCTCATCATCATAATCAACCCAGGTATGCTTAGAAGGCATCTTTAATAGATATGGGATTGATTCTAAGATATTAGTTACTTTTTCCATATAACCCCCTTTTTGATAATCTTATCTGGCTTTGAAGTAATAAAGGCTGTGATTACGAATCCATCCTTTTCTTCTTCTTTATATATTACAACAACATGCTTTTCTGAAATAGAGGTTTTAATATAGTGCCTGACTGCAATAAATTCATCCGTCACACCACTGACTATTCTGTCCGGGTTTTCCAAAGTTTCAAAGACTATGTCCTGATTCCCTGCCATATAATCATGAGATTCAACAATATGAGCCCATCTTTCCGCTGTAAGGCGTATCTCTTTACCATTCCTGGAAATGACTGTGCCTATCATACTTTTACTCCTACTTTACTATTTGACTACCTCACCCCATAACACGAGTTACCGTCCCGAATTCCCTCGACACCGACTTCCCGATACCCCAGTAGTCGGGGATTTCGAAGTTGACAGAATAAGCGGTAAGAAAGCCATGCATACACAACGATAGAGATGAACAGTAAGGTCTTATTCAAAAAACGATCTTTTATTGAATACGAGTGTAAGTTATTCTTATATGCGATGATCATGGATTAACTGCATCACCCCAAAACCTTTGGATACCAATTTTCCTACCCCAATAAATGTTGGAAGCCTAAAGTTCGTTTCAAATTCTATCTTGAAGCCCAACATAGTTACTTGTCCCACTTGCAGACTTGTTTCCGTAAAAGTGTTTACCTTAACCTTAATCATCTTTTCAATCTCAAGATTAACATTTTTTGAAAGAGCAAGCATATTAGCAATTAAGATCCTCGCTAATAGCTCTTTACGTTCCAGAAATGACATTGTTTTAGCGTAGATAGAATGATTTTCTTCGTTCAATGCAAGCCAGGGTGAGATGCTTCGATATCTATAGGAGTCTTCCCCCATCATACCGATAGGCTCAATCATATCCTCCAGTTCTGTACCGGTTACTGCATATAGCCAGCTTCCGACTCTGATATCTGACGGCTCATGATAAATTTGCTCGACAATCTCAAGTCCTTCATCAAAAGATACGAGCCTTGGATAATCATGTAGCACAAGGTAACGCACCCTGGGTGATTTATAATCAAAACCAATCCCTTTGTGGTTATGCAATACTGGGATGTCTTTAAACCTGGCTGTTATTGCACGCCTAACATCCGAGCCATATCCTTTAAAAGGTTTGTCTGTGTAAAGGGTTAATACCCTAACATGAATTTTAGAATTATTTTTTTCTCTCATAAAATCACGCTCGCAGGTTCACCCATGAAACCCAATTCAGGATCATAAGTATTTAGCGTTGCTTCCAGCGGCAATACCACCGTAGAAGGTTCATTGGTACGAGTTTGTATGATACGGTCCATAAAATCTGACTTTAACCGGTTGAATTGCTTCTTCCTTTCGATATGGTCGTCAATTTCACACAGTCTTGAATATTGTTCCCAGACAGTCCTGTCTTCATCGGTCTGTATAATAAAATAGGACTGCATAGGCCCCTCATCATCAATAAGTTTGAACTGACCTTCAATCTCCAAGAATCGCCCCTCTTGCAGAACCATATCAACATCTTTTGGCTCCGAGTAATTGTAAACGATATTGAAATACCTCTTACCAAGTCCGAGAAAATCTCGCTCCTCAATTATATCCAGCCCCTGTAAGACATTTTGGGTGGCATCAATAAGAAATGGATCGTAGACCCTCTGCCACATCTTTTGGCGGCCATCGGTCAGCAGCCATAGATTGACAACTCCTGCTGTATTCTCTCCATGCCTGTTACAGCGACCTGCTGACTGTATAATGGAATCGAGGGGCGCCATGTCTCTATCTATGACATCCACGCTTATATCAACCCCTGCTTCTACTAACTGCGTTGTGATAATGAAGCAAGGTTGCTTACCTTCCAGTCTGGTTCTGATCTCTTCAATTCTTGCCCGGCGATCTTTCGGAGTCAATCGTGTTGAAAGAGCGTAAATCGGACGGTCTCCCAGCCTCTTTCTAAAAAGTTTATAAAGTTTATCAAATGTTGCCGAACCTTTGCGATTTAAGATACACATTCTGCTTTGATGGTGGCTTTGCTCAGCTTCACTTGCAACTTTCTCAAAGAAATCATCCAGGGTCGTTTCATTCGTTGTTTTATTGATAAGCTTTATCCGTGATAATTGCCTGAAATATCTCTCGTGGTCCGGAAGCAGTTCCCGAGCCATATCCTCTCTAAACAATAGAGGTTGTGTGGCTGTCATCAGGATAAAGCGTGTGTTAAATGTTTTCCCTATAATCTCAAAAAGACGTCTGACGGCGTCCCAGTATTTACGTGGTACGGATTGGACTTCATCCATAATGACAATTGAATTTTTCAGAACGACAAAACGCTTGAGATGCCTGTTCCGGTTGGTAATTATACTATTCAATAGTTGATGGAATGTCGTGACGATTATTTCGGATTGCCATGACTCTGTAAACAGTTCTGAATCGTCCGGATCAAATTCCGGGTCTGAAGAAGAATATATGGGATAACTCAAATGATGGTGTTTCAGCAAAATTTCAGAATTAACCGTAAGTCCAGATGCTTCAAGGACATTTCGATAAACTGCATGATTTTGTTCGATGATGGAAGTAAAGGGGAGGCAATAGATTATTGTTAGTTCGATTCCCTCTCTGACCAGCAGATGTTTCCTTAACTTCAAAACTGCGTTTAAAGCCGCCAAGGTCTTGCCGGAGCCGGTCGGAGCCGTAACCGTATAAAAATGTTCATCTGCATGAGCCACAAGCTCTCTTTCCAATTCCATAGAAACATTTTCACGAATTTCCGTAAGCTGGCCGGGTTGTTTGGAGATAGTTTTTTCTATATAAGTTGGAACTGCATTATCCGGCAAGTCGAACCTCGTGCGTTCAACAGAACCTCTTGCTGAATGAATTTTATCGAAGTGCAACAGGCCGCTATAAGCACCCAGAAAACCGATGAAACATTCGAGATCCTTAAAACTATTTGTCAACCTTAGAGGCCTTGCCTCAACGATTGATTGCATTATCAATTCCGGCTTGAGTTCCGGAGTTGCAACAGGCAGACAAAGGTTTGTAAAAATCGTCTTCAACCACTCTTCGATGCCTGGTAAGTCCATTGAGTTAAGCTGAGCCAGTAAGATTTCATGTCTTTCATCCGCTGAGTTGATCCTCTGTTTCAATATGACAATTTCTTGTTCCCAGGGCTGCTGCAAATCAGAATGATGCCGTAAGATTGCGGTGAAGACGGAAAGTTTAAAACGGTTCAAATCTTTGCCGGCCAAGCTTGCATGAGAAGCAACATACCATCCTATCATTGCCGACGGCAAAGAATGATTCGAATAGGGAGTCTTTCTATCGGTATTGCCGTACATCCTGTCTTGAAACCAGCGATTTGCTTTACCAACATCATGGAGCAAACCAGCCAGGACAGAAGCATGACCAAACAGACCGGAAACTGAGCCCCATAAGCACCTGTTTGCCTGTGCAACCGACAGCAGATGGCCTATCAGATAGTCATCCGGTGGATGAGCAAGACATTTAGAAAAAGAGTACATTGTCAGCCCCCACCTTAAAAGTGTTTGATGTTTCTACCCTGATCTTCCCAGCGTTTTCTTCAACCACTACTTCACCGTACTTTTCAACGGTTCTATCAGGCATCATCCGCTCCGGTATGCGGAATCTGGTATATCGCTCACCTACTGTATAGTGAACTCTCTGTATCTGGTCAAGCGGCACAACGCTGTTAACTTCGTACTCCCCGGCATCAATCGAAACAGCTTCAAACTCTCCATAATAAGATATCGACGCCAAACACTGTGCAAGGCCAAGGCATGGCGTATAAGCAGTTTTGTCGTCAACAAGGCATTGTTTCAGACTATCCATTACTTCTTCCTGCGCTTCAGCCACATAAATGCGATAGGCAGGGTCTTTCAGGAATTCATAGGGAATTTGGATTCGAGGTGCATCTCCAATGAGGCGGAAAAACTTATTACCTTTCGTATTGACCAGGTTCAATGCTGTTCTGTATCTTTTAACAGGAGATAGCAATGATACCGCAATCCTGACCCGGTTCCACCCTATTTTTTCGGCATACTCATCCTTGCCATATCCGCAAATAGCGCCGATCATCCCCATAATGGACGGAGGAGGAGGAAACGGATAGGTGACAGGTGAGGCAGGGGCATACGGTTTCCGAAAATGACCATATTGGCCACGTATTTCAAATGCAATGGTCCACATGACTTCACCCTATATTTGGTAAGGGGTTAATTGTAATCTCATTCAGGCGTTGAATTTTTGCAAAAAGGCACTCCTCGCCGGTGTCGCGGAATTTAAGACGGTCGTCCTGTTTGACTTCTATAGATTCTATTTTGCCTTTTGCGGCTACAATGGAGTCTACCAACACAGTAACATCAATGCTATAATCGTTAAGCGACCGTATTTGTATATCTTCTTTCTCTGAAATCAGTTTTATACGCCCGGCCAGATCCCCGACCCTGTAACCATCATTATAGGTAATTCTCATCAGCATTAGAGGTTGATGTCCCATCTTTGAGCGTGAAATCAAACTTTCCGTTCCATTCCACAAACCCTCTAATAGCAATGTAACATCATCATCTGTTAAGCCGGTTGAACGCGCTGCAATCTCATTGACAACACCGTATGCTGCAATGCAGGCGTAAGGAACAATATGGTCTTCTCTGAACGATTTTTGAGTAGCCTGTTTTGTGGAGGCAAATCCGGCAGTTCCCTGAACCAGTATCGGTGCTATACGATGAAGCGAACGATTAAAGCCGTTAAACTGAACCGGTCCTGTCAACCGAATGGAAGATTTCTTTGCTTTGGTTCCTGTACCATGTTCCACTGGAAGTGTGCAGCCAAAAAGGCGAACATCAATGCACTTTTCTAAAATTACCTTCTCCACCTTGCTAACGAGACTCGTGATAGTTTCTTTTTCCGATATTCCAGCGGCTCCAAAAAAGTCTTCACACCGTCCTTTACCATCCTTGAGATATCCTTCTGAATTAACAGTATCCCTTACGAGTATTTCGTGTTCTTTAACTTTGTGTAGATAGTCGCGTATCGTCCTTTTAATGCGGACATCTGTTACTGTGGCAACGCCAGTCTCCGGGTCCGTACGTGGTTTGTTTTCATCCAGAGGATCCCCATTAGGGTTGCAGTCTTTTGTCTCGTAGATAAACAGCAATTCCTGTCGCTTCGTAACAGTCATTATTGTACCCTCCTTCCTAAATATAGGTAGTTGTTAGCTCTGATTATTTATCACATAATCGAGACTGAGGCCAAGCGTAAATGCAAGAGTTGCCTCATCATCGCTAATATCCCATTTGTTACCGCAGTTCACCCAACATTGCGCCAGTAGGGGATCAATATCCTTTACAAGGCCAAAGGCATCGTATTGCTGGATTTTATTCCTTGCCTCAGGATAAAGTGTTTGTAACCTTTTCCTGTCAATCTTGAGTCCCCTTAGCTTCTTGAAAAACGGGCACTCCGCAGTAATGCTCTTGTTAAGTGCCTCTTTCTGTTTAAATAAAACCTTGGCAATGTAGCTCCCGGTCAAGAAGGCAACCACCTTTTCTTTCGCATCAAAAAAGTCGTGGTGCTCCTGAATAAATTTTCCGTAAGTCCCTTCTGCTGTTAATTCTACTGTCATTCTCTCACCTCTCTTTCGCAATGCATTTAACTGATTTAGAAATAGCCATGTAGCAAAGGCGTCTCGTACTGTAGACGATAAAAGCTTCGGTTCAGACTTGGATGCAGACAAAATCGTTCTGACTAAATCCGTTAATACGGCCTTTTCCTCCAACACCCCTCCTGAAAAGATTGCGTCTATATAGCCTATAAACTTGTTGCGACTTGATTTATTATTGCTGCCGGTAAATTTTTGCAAGTTCTTAAAGGTATAATAAAAGGGTTTATTACCCATCCTAAAATAAGCATTGGCCTCAACAGCTCGCTTGGCCGAATAAATTTCAGTAATTCTTGAAGGTAGTACTTCCGGGATCTCTGCGGTTATCTTCCATGAAGCATTCGACTCTTTAAAGAAAACGAGTGTCAGAGTCAGCAGATCTTGCCCCCTGCCAACATTGGCAAGCTCTTCAAGTATCTCGTTTTCGGATGCCGTGATTTTTTCAAGCGCATTGCCAGCAAATGTATCCCCTCTTTCCTGTAGATGGTGTAAAATAATTTCTGCCAGTTCGTCATCTTCTGTTTGAAGATTTGGCAGCAATATATATTGTTCACCGCAAAGAGGGAATCTAAGCGTTCGTTCAGCAAATTCATAAGCTGATGAGACCGCTGTTATACACTCCTCACAGACAGGGAAATTTTTTAATGTCTGGCTGTATGAAAACCCACCTGTTATCACACCTTTCTTATCCAGGTTATAGCTCTTCAAGCGGGAAAAGTTTCCATAGACCTTCTTGCTGGTTTCACCGCACACGTAACAGGTGCGACCGTTTTCAATAACTTCAACTGTTTCAGCTTTACCATATTGATCAAGGGCATTCCTGACCATATATTCCTTAACTTCCTGTTCCCGATAAAGAGGATATATTGTATCATTCTTTATAGTTGCAACGAACAGATAGGCCCTTGCATCCACCGATGGCGATATCTCTTGTATTTTTTGTCTGACGTCAGGCAAAATTATGCCCTCATTAAAGTTAGCAACTATTTTTTGAAGCATCGTTTTTAGTGCCACTGTAGTGGTTGATAAAGCCTGAATACATCTTCCCAGCTTATTAACAGTTGAAGCTGGATCTTTAGAAAGCTTCTGCACGGCTGTCGGTGCAAAGCCGTTCCCACTCGACGCTTCCATATAAATAACGTCACGACTACCCTTCACCATCTTTAGCCCCACATATTGCCCGTTGTCTAAATCAAAACAGATAGCAATTCCATGTATATATACCTCATCAAGCGGTTGATTCAAGCGCTCAATAATACCCTTTGGCCTTTTCCCTTCAATAATCCGACTTAACTCAAGCAATCTTGTAAACATCTTGCCTCTCCATGTTGCCTTGTCCCCCTCCATCAAGGGAGGAGGGATTATCTCTACGCTCTTTAGTTTCTCCTCCGTTGGCAGGAGGAGGTCTATTGATTATAGACCCCTAAGATTTTCTTTGCATGTTCTAAAGCAAGCCTCGCCTCTTCCTCTGTAAGCGATTCCATGCCATATTCTGATTTTGTATACAGCTCGAACAATTTCCTGAAGACCTCAGCAATTTCTTTTCCAAGGTGCTTTCTTGCCAAAGGGAGGAGAACTGCTACTTTGCTTGAATAGCCTTCACCCTTCATGGCAAGAGCAGCCTGTATGGCGTGCTTGGATGCCACGAAACAGAAGTCTGTAATTCCATAACCCATATCTTTTTCCAGGAGTTCTTCTGCAATCTTTATCTTTCGCGATTCGAATTCCCGGGACTCTTTGAAAAACTCTGAATATTTAATCTCCGGTGGTTCTGGATGTATAGATAGGTCTGTGTTGCCGTAAATCACCTTGCCTTCTTTCTTTACTGCTGTATAAAGGGGTATCTTTTCTTTTTGAAAATCCTCAAGACTTGTGGATAGGACAGTAATACTTCTTTCCGTTTCAATATTATTTACAATATCATTCGCAGACTTTTTCGTTTCCTTGTCTCTCTTGGCAAAGATGGCGAGCAAATCGATATCAGAGTCCTGTTTTGCGGTCCCCTTTGCCCATGAGCCGTAGAGAATTAAACATTTAATATTGTCTCTAAATCTTTTTGCAAGATTCTTTTTAATTTTTTCGAGTGTATCTTTGATATCCTCTGTCAAAATCCCCTCTAATTCCTCACTTGAAAACCCCATCCCCACCCTGTCCCTCCCCTTGAAGGGGAGGGTATTTTCATCATCCTTTGTGAATTCCGGTTCCTGACCGGTTCATTCCTTATCCTCAGCGCGCAGTTCTATATCCTTAGCCCAGATAAACATATGGAATACCATACAAGGAGTCCGGAACATGCCTCAAGGTCGTTCACAGAAACTGCCGTCAATGACTGCATCTCACCGGCTGCCAGAATATGTCATTGAAAGCCAGCACATTATGAGTTTCTGTATCGTAGTATACGTTCTCTCACCCGGAAACCAATCTTCTTTTCCTTTGTCTCAGGTGGTGCCATAATTTGGCGAATCGCATCAAAGACGATCTTGAACTGGGCATCGTATTTCCTTTCCATTTCTTCTATCTTCTGTTTGAGTTCCTTGTGTGTGGCAAGCATCTCCCTGATTTTTGTAAATGTTCGCATTATTTGAATGTTGACGCTTATTGCCCGCTCACTATTCAGGACGCTTGACAGCATGGCTACTCCATTTTCAGTAAAGGCATATGGTCTTTTTCTCAGTCCCATTTTATCTTTATTGGAAATCACAATTTGTGATTTCCAATTGTCCATCTCTTCTTTTGTTAACTGGAACATAAAATCTTCCGGAAACCGATTTATATTTCTCCTAACAGCCTGATTCAATGCCCTGGTATCAACTCCATAAAGTCCTGCCAGGTCCCTATCAAGCATCACCTTTTTGCCCCTGATGATTAATATTTTGCTATTAATAATTTCCTGTGGGATTATTTCAGACATTTGGTGGTTCCTCCTGAAAAACAAACTACCGTCAATGACTACACATTACTGCAGTCAGAATTTATTGTTGAAAGACAGCACATTATAGCAGGAAATTGTCTTTTGGAA
>Ga0154762_1071_pt8 | contig 10028 bp, 8 predicted proteins | sample Rifle2008BG16ft_FD_105770 | JGI IMG/M metagenome (GOLD analysis project Ga0154762, IMG submission 105770) | Planctomycetes bacterium RBG_16_43_13
GAAGAGAGTCGCTTCGACAAGAAGGGTGGAGAGATATATGATATAAAAGTAAGGATTGCAGGTATCATCTCTCGCTATCTTCCTCTAATGGGTTTTATAATGAGTTCGGGAACACTGATGGTTCTACTTTTCGGTGGGCTTTATTCGGGTAGTGAGGGATTGACGGGAGGGGAGTTGGTAAGTTTTATATCGTATCTTGCTTATTTATATTCCCCTCTGACAGCCGTTACATATTCTAATCATATTTTACAGAAGGTAACAATATCAGGGAAAAGGATATTAGAGATCTTGGATGAGAAGACGGAGGTTGCAGATGGCAACTTGAAATTAGATGTCTATGATTTTGAGGGTGGGATAGAATTTCGAGATGTTAGTTTTGATTATGGAGGGAAGACAGTTCTTGATAATGTTAGTTTTAAGGTCGGTTATGGTGCTCGGGTTGGTTTAGTTGGCGAAACGGGGGCAGGTAAATCTACAATAGCGAAGTTGATGGTGCGGTTTTATGACCCGAAGAGCGGCAGTGTAATAATTGGCGGAAATGACGTAAGGCGTTTTACATTGTCTTCTTTGCGAACTGCATTAACAATGGTTTTACAGGATGATTTTTTGTTCTGTGATACTATAAGGAACAATCTTTTGTTTGGTGGTTTTGATGAGAGTGAAGGAGTGGTAAGCAAGGTTGTTTCAACTATCTTTGGTGATAGTTTGAGAGATAGATTTCCTAAATGTCTTGATACCATCGTTGGTGAAAGGGGGCTTTCTCTGTCAGCTGGTGAGCGGCAGTTATTGTGCATAGCACGAGCCCTTCTTCGAAAGCCGAAGGTGCTGATTTTAGATGAGGCGACCTCATCACTCGATATAGATACAGAAAGGCGGGTATTGGATAATGTATTTGACGAACTGAAAGATAGCACAATAGTTGTTATTTCACATCGTGCAAGTGCGCTACAGAATTGTGAGAGATTGCTTGAGGTAAAAGATGGAAAGGTTCTTAATTCGAGTGTGCCGCTTCCAAAATATGAGGCACTTTAACTCATTTTGTGCGATTCTTCGAGTTTAGGTGGTATCTCTGGTCATTTTTCTCGCCCCACCTATAAAAATACTTTTGTGCTTTTACGGGGTATCTGATAAACAATCAGAGGCACAAAATAGTAGTTTCTCGCCGCTTTTATTGTTGTTTCGGTTCGCCTTTCTTCATTGTTTGGATTTCTATGCGGCACTCTTGTGCTAACTTTTTTATTGCTTGAAGGGATTTTCTTGCGCGCATAGCGGCAACCTTTTTCCCACCTGCAAATTCCTCGTATTCTGTCTTTGCCTCCGTTACCAACCTTGCCAGTTCATCATACTTTTCAGCACCCATATGTTCCTCCTTATTAGAAATTATTAACCTGTATAGAAGATGAATATATAAGTTTTACTACTCTCCTGTCAATATAAATTTTATCCACTCTTTCTCTATTTCGTCTATATTGCCTATTTCAATCTCAAACACGTTGGGAGGACATTCTCCCTGCTTTTTTTCTTCGAGGAAATATTTTGAGAAGCTGTTCCTATATTTTCTGCCGGCGCCTTCGAGTAAAAAGTATACTAAAGTATGTGCCTCTGCATAATATATAGTGTTAGTTTCTGATGTAAACTGCTCCTGTTGTGATTTTATGATATTTTTAAGCGGGAGAAAATTGCCATTCTGCCGTGTAAGGGCGTCTTTCACGAACGCAAAATACTCTGCCTTTTTTCCGCCGAACTTGTAATTTTCTCTGCTGGCGATTGAACTCTCTTCAAAATATGTTGCAAGTCCTTCGCTAAGCCAAGGACTCCACATTGCCTTTGGAGCAGAGCGGTCAAGAACGGCGTGTGTTATCTCGTGGAAGAGCCCCTTTTTATCAGCGACAGGATTAGTCATTATGAGTGCTATATCTGACTTTATGCTATTGTAAAAGCCGCCATTGAAGGTTAGGTCTTGACGTAACTCCTTGCTGGCATACTGCTGAAATTCCGCATCGTCTTTTAACAATGTTATTAATATTGGCTCATCAGTCCTTGTAAGGGAAAACGGTTTCTCGTATTCATTGAAGAATATTTCTACAAAGTTATCTATGTCTGCTTCTAAAGAGTGGGTGTAGCTACTGTTTCTGTGCCGAAATATCTTAAAATAACGCGTATCGTTTGTTACTGCATCGTAACCAACGCTTGCTAATTTTCTTGACTTATATAGACCTTCGGCTACTGCATAGAGGGCTGTGAATATTATCATAAACGGTAAGAAGAGGATTACGACCTTGTAGATTGAAAACTTCTCTTTACGCATATTACAGTTCTGCTCCCTTCTCGGATAGGACTTTGCTTGCCTTTTTGAGTATGTTTTTTTCGTAGTTTGTCAAACTTTGCATACCCTCCTTGTTTATTTTTTCTAATATTTTATCTACCTCTTTTTGCAGTTCGAATGCCTTTAGAAAACGTGCTCGTGCCTTTTTCTTCTCCATATTCTCTATCATACTATCTACAAATGGTTCTAACTTGTATATCAGGTAGCCGCAGGCGGCACCGCCTAAGTGAGCGGCGTTTGCTATACGTGTGGGTAGATTACTCATTGTATAGAACAAATCTATTGCTACACATAGAAGAACTGCGTATTTTACCTTCATCGGGATGAGGAAAAAGAACAATATAGTGGTATTGGGCCACATCAGAGCGAAGATGACCATTATACCCATAACAGCAGCCGAGGCGCCTATAGCTGGATATAATATAGCTCCACTACCAGCAATGTATTGATATACGCAATAGCATAGCCCCCCGTATATGCCACAGGCAAGGTATGTGATAAGGAACTTGCGTCTTCCCCAAACCATATCAATCTCTCTTCCAAACATAAAGAGGAGCAACATATTTATTATTATATGAAATACACTTAGTGTGCTATGCAGAAAATTATATGTCAGGAATTGCCACAGCCAGAGTTTACTAACTGCCTTTGCTGGGACTAATCCTAAATAGTTTTCTGTGTTTATGTCAGCATATTGAGATATGAATTGTGATACAAATACGGCGATATTAGCTATTATGATTATCGTAACAGTCGACAAACGGTTTGAGAATTCATACTCCTCAAAAGGTGTTCTTGTTTCATAAAATCGCATAGTTGCATTTTATAAAGGTGTGCAATTAAATGCAAATTATACGGAGCTACATTATCAAGTGGTTTGAACTGGCTTTAGGATGTTTACGCCTTCGCAGATGCTGTTCTTGCCTTTGATGGGCTTTCTGATTCGTCCTCTTCTGACGTTGTCCTGAGTTGATATATAATACCGAATATAAATACAGGCACGAAGACGAGAGTGATAATCAAGACACGAGTATGCAGGGACGCACTTTGTATGAAATTTCCTACTATTGCTGTCGTTACACCGTATGTTACAAAGGTGCTTCCTATGAGCGATGAATTTACTATAAAGAAAAACCTCGGGAATATAGCACCTAATCCGCCGCCGAACAGGAAAGCAACTGAGAGGGCAATATGTGTGCTATGTCCTTCTTCAAATAATGCAGGGAAGAAGACCGTGGCAACGCAAGCTGCAAGAAAGCCACCAAGCAAGATACCGGTTAATCTCTTGAAAAATACTGTTATGATGAACCCTAAAAATGCACAGACCGCTACATACAGAAAAGTAATTACCCTTCCATCCGGGGATAAGTAACTTTTCAGTAGCAATCCTAACCAACCGCCTATTAGCATACCTGTAATGCCGAGGAAATATTTATTATGTTTCCATCCAAATAATAAGAACGCACCACCGAATATTATAGATAGGAGGGCTATTATATCAGAGAAATTTTTTCCTATGACTGTCTGTGGATATGATAGATTCAATCTTTCGAGAAATAGAACTATATTAGAAATCATATACTATTACTCCTATTATTTACAGTCGCACAGTATTTATCGACAACAGTTCCAACTTACTTTACAGGCAATAATTATATGGTTGACTTAATATTTATAGTAGAGTATGATTTCACACATTGGTGAGATTGTATGATAAATTATCAGAGTAAAAAATGGCTGCTACTGATAACCCTGTCGTCTATTGTTTTGGCTCTTACATCCTCATCTTACTACTGTCAGGACGAGAAAGGTGCTAATGATAGGAAGGCGAGTGGAGATGCTAAGAAGAAGTTCCAAGCTGCTCTTGCTGAGTGGGGAAAGAATCTCAAAGAGACGGCTCTAAAACATCTGGACGAAGCTAAATCTGCCCTTGAAGATGATGCTAAGGAAAGAGAAAAGCTACTTGCCGCGGCAAAGGATAAGATGAAAAAAGAGCGACTATCTCTTACCCTGAAAGGCGGCACCAAATTAATTGGTGTTCAGTTACTAAAATACTCAGAAGACACATTTACTGTCTCGTTTTATGGAGAAGGGGGTGGCACCGGTGAAATAGTACTTGGTTGGGATATACTGAACCAGCAGAGTGCACTTTCCCTGATTCGGCTTCTCTATAAGGATTTAGGTGCGAAAGGACGTTACGAGATTGGTAAGTTTTGTCTATCTCGACGATTCTGGAAAGATGCTAAAACAGAGTTTGATTTAGCAGCTAAGTTGGACCCTTCTTTGGCAGATAGGATTCCTGACTTATCAAAGCTTATTGCTAATGAGGCGTCCTTTCAAGGCACGGCGAAGCCGGTTGGTGCTGATATGTTGCGTATCTCATACGATTTCTCAGATGATGACCATCTGAAAGATTTTAAGACACAGGCACAGGGAGTAACATCTCGTATAAATAATAGAGGAATAGAGTTGGGAAGTAAGAGCAACTTTGTATTCTCTCTTAAAGACGCAGTATTTGAGAATGAAATCGAGATAGATGCTACAATGACTATCTCTACTACTATGCCTGTTCAGTTCTATACATTTTTCTCCCAGTTGGGGAAGGGCTATATTTTTGGACTAAATACACAAAATGGTAATGTGATAATTAAGCGTAATGGCCAAGATGGCCAGGATATCATTGGTAAATCTTCTTCAGTCAAGGTTCAGCCGAATCGTCCCTATAAACTTAAGATCATTGCAAAGGGCGGCAATCTAAAACTCTACTTGGATGACGTAGAGGTGGTGTCTGGAAATGATTCTTCTTATACAAGTGGTGGAATAATGTTTGGTGGTTCTGCTGGTGTATTACGGTTTGAAAACCTTGCCATCGAAGGAAAGGTAAATCCTGACTGGTTAAAGAAGTCATTTGCAGAGTTAGAGGTTTTGGTTCGTAGAGCCATTATTGATGATCTTGCTCCGAAAAAGAAGGAGAAGAAAGAAATTGATTTTAGTGTGAGCGCCGAGCTTGACATCTATAAGGAGATTATACCACAGGAGGGAATTGCCGCCTATATGAAGGGCAAAGATTTATATAAGCAATATATTCTAAAAGACCGCTCGCCTGCAACTTTGCAACAATCAATCCAGGCATTTGATGAATGTATAAAAATTACTATGGAATACCCAGCCTCATTCTTTATGCGTGCAATATGCTATTTATATATTGGTAATCAGAAACAGTTTCTTGATGATGTAGAACAAGCTATAAAGCTATCTCCGTATTTCTATGACGCATATAAGATAAGAGGTGATATTCTTATGAGCCAGATGAAGTATAGAGAGGCAATACGAGATTATGAGAAGGCAATAGAAATAAAGCCGGACTTTGCTGAGGCGTATGCGGCTCGAGGTTATATGCAATTTGTTTCAGAGGTCTATGATAAGGCAATCTACGATTTTAATATAGCTACTAAGCTTGATCCAGATGATTCAACGATAAAAAATATGCGTAAGAGGGCTATACATGTTATAAACGGCCCTCAATGGACTACAACATACACTAAAACTACAGAACACTATATAGTTAAGACAGATATAAGTCAGCAGAGATGTGATAACTATGCCAGGAAGTTGGAGGCAATTTATAAATATTATACAGAGAGCTTTAATTACACCGAAAAACCAAAACGCAAGTCAAAGGTGTTAATATTTAATACAAAAGAAGGTTATTTTACATATGCTGAACTAATTATCGACCAACGTATCGAGAATACGCTCGGGTTTTATCAACCTATGTATAAAGAATTGCTTCTTTTTGAGGATATAGATATTGCAAAGACAGAGCAAGTGCTATTCCATGAGGGGTTCCATCAGTTCTTAGATCTTTTAGCACCGCGTCCTCCACAATGGTATAATGAGGGTGCAGCAGAGTATTTTGGCGCTACCAAAGTAGAAAATGATAAGATTACCCAGACGGCTATGATATTAGAGGGACGACTAGCTAATCTCAAGCAGTTGGTTATGAAAGGAAGATATTACAAGTTTGATGATATAATGAAAGAAAGTCAGGCACAATTTTATGGTCCTGATGCCCCTTATAAATATGCCCAAGCGTGGTCTATGGTACATTTCTTTTATCAATATCAAGGGGGGAAATATAAGAGTCCAATAACTAAATATTTTGAAGCAATAAGGGATGGGAAAGATATAGGTGCATGCTACAATGAAACGTTTGGTAAACTCAATATAAAGGAGATTGAGGACGAATGGCTGAAGTATGTGAAAGGATTGAAATGAGCAAAACGAGTGACACTTATTCAGAATATGCAAAAACCGTTCTAAGGGTAGAATCTGATGCAATCTTATCACTTATACCTCGTATAGATTCAAACTTCGTGAAAGTAATTACTATGCTCCTCAATTGCAAAGGACGAGTTGTAGTAACAGGTATGGGGAAGGCAGGTATAATAGCTCAGAAATTATCTGCGACATTCGCAAGCACTGGAACTCCTTCGCTATATCTTCATCCAGCCGATGCATATCACGGTGATTTGGGGAGGGTAACTAAGGATGATATAGTTGTTACTTTGTCTAATAGTGGGGAGACGGAAGAAATAGTGCGTCTTATTCCCCATATCAAAAAAATAGGGGCGGGTATAGTATCTATTACTTCTGATAAGAAATCTACGCTCGGTGCTATAGGTGATGTAACTTTAGCTATTGGTAATATTGAAGAGGCGTGTCCGCTGGGGCTTGCCCCGTCAGCGAGCACAACCGCTATGCTTGCGCTTGGTGACGCTATTGCATTAACAATTCTGAAAGAGCGTGGTTTTGATGCGGAAAAATTTGCCTTCTATCATCCTGGAGGCAAATTGGGGATTAAGTTATTAAAAGTAGAAGAAGTAATGAGGACTGGTGATAGAAGCCCTGCAGTTCGTGAGAATGTAACCGTAAAAGAAGCTCTCTTGGCGATAACTACGGCTAAAGCTGGTGCTGTTAATGTGGTAGATATGAATGGTAAACTTGTTGGTATATTTACGGATGGTGACTTAAGAAGAAAGATAAATGCTGATATAGCTACTGAGGTTATAGGGAATGTTATGACTAAATCCCCGAAGACAATATCTTCTACAAAGCTTGCTACTGAGGCACTTGCTGTATTACGTGATAAAAAGATTGATGAGTTGCCTGTAGTAGATGAAAATGGTATGGCTGTAGGTATGTTAGATATTCAGGATTTACTTGACGTTGGACTAGTATAAATGAAGACCGCAAAGATATTGTTCTTTATCGTAATTGCATCACTCATAGTAGTGCCGTTACTATTACCGTTTATTGGCAAAAATAAAGGTGAAAAGCCGACGGCTTTAGAAAGCAAAAAAGTAGAACGGCAAGGTGATAATGCTGTGCCGTTACAGCAACCCATAAAGAATTGGTCATATACACATTTTGATGGTGACGAAGTAGCTGGCGAGTTTAGTGGTGAGGAAGCACGTATTGTTGGGACAGGGGAATACGATTTGGTAAAGCCCTCTGCGGTAATATATACAAAACCTGATACACCTGAAGATATATCTAAGAAGGTGCTCTTATCTGCTCATAAAGGGCACTATAGCGATGCTGATAGGACACTTCTGCTGAGCGATAGCGTTATAGCAGAGATAGAAGAAGATAAAGCAAAACTTACGGCAGATGAATTATTAGTGGAAACTACTAAAAGAACTATCACTACAAAAGGCGGTTTTCTCTTAACAAAGCCAGATATTGAATGTAGCGGGAAAGGTTTAGTAGCAGATGATTCATTAAGTAAAGTAAAAATACAAGAAAATGCCTATATTAAACGGGCTGACCAAAATAGAGCTACATATATATATGCTGATAGTATGGAGATTGATATAGTAAAGCGTAATGAGAGTTCTCGTTCTAATATGACTGCCGATTATGAGATATCTAATTTAGTAGCTACAAGCAGTAGGTTTTCCAAGGTAGTTACAAATAACAGCATAATTGAGTCAGCTAAAATTATTGGACAGAAGGAAGCTGATGTAATATTACTTAAAGGTCCCAAGCGTCTTACTTTTAATGAATACATTGCCACATCAGATGGTGACGCGGTGTTTGACTCTGCTAATAAGCTGGCACGATTCTCAGATAATGCAAAGGTGGGGAATAAAGATTTTACTATATTAGCTGATAATATAGCTATAAAACTCTCGGAAGATGGGAAAAACGTGGAAGATATTATAGCTATTGGGTCTGTGAGCGTATTTAATAAAGCAGATGGCACTACTATTTATGGTGAATCATTAAAACGTAATCTTGTTTCCGGTGCTATTTCTGTTACAGGCAGCCCGTATGTATCAGCTATCAGAGGTGAGGGGACTTTAAAAGTAGGTGAGCTTATTTTCAACCAGAAGAATAAGACAATAGAAGGCAGAAAAGGTAAGCAACGATCAGTATTGCAGTTTAGGTATGAGAAGAAATAGTTATACTTGTGGATTGATTGACTGATATTACTTTAGAGAGGTGAAAAGATGAGAACTGTAACGATTATACCTGGTGATGGAACGGGTCCTGAGCTTTCGGATGCTATGAAGAAGGTAGTAGATGCATCTGGTGCAAAGATAAAGTGGGAAGAAGTTAATGCTGGTGAGGGAGTAATGGCTAAGTATGGAACACCTTTACCAGATAGTGTGTTAGAATCTATAAAGCGTAATAAGGTTGCTATAAAAGGTCCTATTACTACGCCTATTGGAACTGGATTTCGCAGTGTGAATGTGGCTATACGAAAGGCATTAGATTTATATGCTAATCTTCGTCCTTGTAGATCTATAAAAGGTGTTAAAACACGATATGATGACATAGACATAGTAGTGGTGCGTGAGAATACAGAAGATCTGTATGCTGGTATAGAGCATATGGTCGGGAGTGATGCGGCAGAAAGTATAAAGATAATTACCCGCAAAAATACTGAAAGGATTGCTCACTTCGCATTCGAATATGCAGTTAAGCATAGTCGCAGAAAGGTAACGATAGTACATAAAGCAAATATTATGAAATGTACGGATGGACTATTCCTTGAGACCGCACGTGAGGTTGCAAAGAGTTATCCACAGATAGAGTGCGAAGATAGGATTGTAGATAATATGTGTATGCAACTTGTTCAGAAACCTGAGTTATATGATGTGCTGTTGTGCCCTAATCTTTATGGTGACATACTGTCTGATTTATGTGCCGGACTGATAGGGGGATTGGGAGTAGCGCCAGGTGCAAATATAGGCGCTAATAATAGCGCAGTTTTCGAGGCAATTCATGGTAGTGCACCCAAATATAAGGGTTTGAATAAGGTGAATCCTACGGCTCTAATATTATCTGCATCTTTAATGCTTGAGTATATAAACGAAGGAAAAGCAGCGGACAGAGTATATAGTGCCGTGTGTAGAGTTATAGGAGAAGGAAAAAAGGTTACTTATGATTTGGGTGGTACTGCGAAGACGTCAGAGATGACGGACGAGATTATAAGGATTATGAATAGTTAGCTATATGGGCGATATAGGGTGGCAGGAGATAATGCTTGTTCTAATAATAGCCCTCCTTCTCTATGGTAAGAATCTACCTCAAGTTGCCAAAAAAGTTGGGAATACTTATGGCAATTTCAAGAGGAAGATCTCAGATGTTCGTGATGATATAGAGCGAGAGATAAGAAATGCAGATGCAAATA
>Ga0154762_1084_pt2 | contig 9803 bp, 8 predicted proteins | sample Rifle2008BG16ft_FD_105770 | JGI IMG/M metagenome (GOLD analysis project Ga0154762, IMG submission 105770) | Planctomycetes bacterium RBG_16_43_13
TTCCGCAAACCCCTAATCCCACACTCCGAACTCTGCCCTCCCAACTCCTAACTCCCTACGTTATCACCTGCGTCTTATACAGCCCTGCATAGACGCCACCGTGTTCGAGGAGGTCGGCGTGCCTGCCCGTCTCGACTATCCTGCCGTTCTCCAGCACGATAATCCTGTCCGCATTTATGACGGTCGAGAGGCGGTGGGCGATGACGAAGGTTATCCGCCCTTTTCTACTATTAGTTAAGGTGTCGAGCCCCATCAAATTATTCAGCGCCGCTTGGACTTGTTTCTCCGACTCTGTGTCGAGTTGTGAGGTTGCCTCGTCGAGGATTAGTATGGAGGGATTTCGCAGGACGGCGCGGGCGATTGATATTTTCTGTCTCTGTCCGCCTGAGAGTTTGGCGCCGCGCTCGCCCACGATTGCATCGTAGCCCTTTTCGAGAGTCATAATGAAATCGTGGATATTCGCCGTCTTGGCGGCGGCAATTATCTCATCTTTAGTGGCGTCGCGCCTGCCGTAGCGGATATTTTCTGCGATAGTGGTATTGAATAGAAACACCTCTTGAGAGACGATGGCGATATTTGCGAGGAGCGAACTGCGTTTGAGTTGTCTGGTCTCTATGCCATCTAAAAGTATCTCACCATCTACTACGTCATAAAATCTGCAGAGGAGGTCGAGGAGGGTGGACTTACCCGCGCCGCTCCTGCCGACGATAGCGATTACCTCGCCCGGGACTGCTTTTAGATTTACGTTTTGCAGAACGGGCTGGGTGTCGTATGCAAAACTTACATTGCGATATTCTACACCGCCTTTTATATGCGAGAGTTCTACAGTGCCGTCTTCTTGGGAATAGGTGGTGTGCATATCCAGAAGCTCGAAGACCCTCTCGCATCCAGCGGCGGCGTCCTGCATCTTATTGTAGCTGACGGTAATAGTCCTAACTGATGCGTAGATCATTCCAAGTGCCAATGCGAAGAGGACTATGCCACCGGCAGAGATTTCACCTTTTACTATGAGCCATCCACTTATAAACATAAGGACGCCTGCGGCGAGCCCTATAAATAACTCGACTAAACTTTCGCTCAGTGCCTTTTTTCTCATAGCGGCCATAAGTTTTTTCAGAAAACTCTTATTGCGTGTCTTGTATTCATCTACCTCATCGTTCTCCATATTGAATGCCTTTACTATGCGGATACCTGAATATATCTGCATCATTGTCTCCGTTACGTCGCCGAGTTTTTCCAAACTCTTGCGTCTTGCCTTGCGGAGTTTCTTTGCTAACATTACGGTTGGAATTAAATATATGGGATAGAGTAAGGTAACGATTAGTCCGAGTTTCCAATTGACGTAAAACATAAGCCCTATCGCTGCTACCATTAGGAGGGGCTGGAAGATGGCGTCATCGAAGAAGAATGAAAAGGCGGGTTGCATAGTATTTACGTCATTCGTAGTGCGTGAGATTATATCGCCGTATCTTCTGCTGTGGAAAAATCGCATCGGCAGGTTCACTATCTGCTCGCAGACCTTATTTCTGATATCAACTATGATGTGTTGAATAAGATAGCTCGTAAGGTATTCCTTTGCGTATTTGAATATAAAGAGTGGTATAGATAGCCCGAGGGCGATAAGGGCGTAGTCCTTTAGTTTTTCGAGGTCACCTGTTTTTGGTATTTCGTCGAGGATGGGCTTTATTAATATTGTCCTGCCTCTATCTATAGCCGCCAAGACGGTCATAATGGCTATTGCCACTGCTATCAGTAATTTATATTTCCAGCCGTATTTGAGGAGGCGGGATACGAGGGATAAAGTGGAGATACTCTTAATGGTAGATTGTTCTTCAGAATTACTCGTAGGGGTATTTACTTTTGTGTCTTCTGCCAAGGAGAGTTCTCCTAATTATATTACTTCTTATAGAACATACTGCCTATTCTGTCAAGATATGTGTTATAACGTTCTTTTACTTCTTCGAGTGTATCGCCTCCGAATTTTTCGAGAAATGCGGCGGCTATCTCGAATGCTACAACCGCCTCGCCTATAACGGATGCAGCGGGGACGACGCAAACGTCGGAGCGTTCGTATTGTGCCTCTGCCTCTTTCTTTGACGTCAAGTCAACGGTGGCGAGTGGCTTTAGCAACGTGGAGATGGGTTTACAGGCGGCACGCACTACTATCGGTTCGCCATTAGTTATACCGCCTTCGATACCACCGGCGTTGTTGCTTTTTCTGATTATTTTGTTGTCTTTCATCACAATTTCATCGTGGACTTCTGAGCCGGGCATTCTTGCAGATTGAAAGCCGGAGCCGATTTCGACACCCTTTACTGTTTGAATAGACATAAGGGCGTATGCTAACCTGCCGTCGAGTTTGCCATCCCAGGTTGTAAAATTGCCTAAGCCGGGCGGTGCGTTAAATACAACAACCTCGAATGTGCCCCCAAGCGTGTTGCCCTGTTTTGTTGTTTCATCTACTAACTGTTTTACTTTCTCGTCGAGTTTTTCTCCCTCAGGGCAGTAAAAGAGAGATGCGTCTCTCTTTGTCCTTAATTCCGATGGGTTATTTATCCTAATATTTGATGTTATATTACCTATTGATACTACATATCCACAGACCTCGACATTGAATAGTGAAAGTAATTGTTTGGCGAGTGAGCCAGCGGCTACTCTGGCGACCGTTTCTCTTGCACTCGCACGCTCGGATATGTCGCGTGCATCCGTCAAGCCATATTTCATAGCACCCGCAAGGTCTGTATGGCCTGGACGGGGTTTGGTTATACTGCCGAGCTCCTCGATATTTGAGACGTTGTTTTTAATCATAAGAGTAATTGGGTTGCCGAGTGACTTCCCGTGGCGGATGCCTGTAAGGATTTCGACGGTGTCTTTCTCCATTTTCATTCTGGCGCCTCTACCGTAGCCGCCTTGCCGACGAGCAAGATCAATATTTATTGCCTCTTCATTTATGGATGTACCGTATGGAACGTCGCTTATTACAGCGGTGAGACACTTGCCGTGTGATTCTCCTGTTGTTATGTAAGATAATGTTGTCATAGGTATATTTTCAAAGGATATAGGCAAAGAGGCATAAAATCAAGCTTTCTCTTGTTTTAGTTATTGTTCCTATATATAATCGAAAACTGTAGAAGAAAATGTTTTATGAGTAAGAAGAATATGGAGCTTGTATATTATCCCGACCCGCGGCTCAGGCAGGTATCGAAGCCGATTGAAAAGACAGAAATAGCCAACCTAAAAGATATAGTCAAAGAGATGTTCAAAATTATGTATGAGAGTAGGGGGATTGGGTTAGCGGGACCTCAGGTTGGATATGGTTATAGAATAATAGTTGCTAATTTACTGGGTAAGCAGGAAGGGGAAGAGGTGTTTATAAATCCTGAGATTGTAGAGAAAATTGGCGAGGTGCGGGAGGAGGAGGGGTGCCTTAGTTTACCTGGTATAGTTGCTCAGGTTCTTAGAGCAGAGCAGGTCATAGTGGATATTATAGATTTGGATGGTGGGCGTAGAAGGGTAGAGGCAGACGGTTTATACGCTCGCCTATTTCAGCACGAGATCGACCATCTTGATGGCATACTCCTGATTGATAAGATGACACCTGCAGAAAAGAAGGCATATTCACACATAATCTTTGAGCTTGAGGATGACTTCAAGAGGGGGAAAAAGCGGAAATATGATGTAAAGGAGTCCGTGGGGCTGTAGATTCTAATTATGGACTATGAATTATTCCCGCCAGCAATAGATAATATAGAGGGTTCCATAGTTTCGTGGGGCGTTTTTGACGGTGTTCATAGAGGGCATCGCAAGGTAATAGAACAAGTCGTAGAATGGGCTAAATCAACGAAACTTACCCCAATCATTGTAACATTTGACCGCCACCCGCAAGAGGTTCTGTATAATAAGAGCGTTCCATTACTTATTCCCATTAAACAACGAATCGAGCTTATACAAAATTTAGGGGTCGAATATTGTATAGTTATCCCATTTACAGAAGATTTTGCGTCTAATACAGCAGAGGAATTTGTGAGGGATATTGTTGTGGGGAAGTTAAAGGCGAATGGGATAGTTTTAGGATTTGATTCTATGTTCGGCAAAGATAGAGAGGGTAATTTTGAGTTGTTGAGGAGTATTGCCGACAAGTTGAAAGTAGGAGTTCGTTCCTGCGAGCCGGAGCAGTTTAATGGTAGACCTGTCAGTAGTTCTCTTATTCGAGAGCTTATAAGTAATGGCAGATTGGACGATGCAAAGGAGTTACTTGGCAGACAAGTTTCCGTAGTAGGAACAGTTATTAGTGGCGATGGCAGGGGAAAAGGGTTAGGATTTCCAACAGCTAATATAATGCCTTTACACAGTATAAGGCCTCCTACTGGTGTCTACGGTGCGGAGGTGGTTGTAGATGGCAAAAAATTCTATGGTGTTACAAATATAGGCAAAAGACCGACATTCCACGTTAAATATGTTAATGATGTGGTTGAGATTCACATACTTGACTTCAGCGACAGCGATATTTATGGGAAGGAGATTGAAATTAGGATACTCTTTAAGATAAGAGACGAAAAAAAGTTTGCAAGTTCTACAGAATTAGCTAAACAAATAAAGAGGGATATTACTGTATTAAGAGAAAGGATAGGATAGTGACTAATAAGATATTTGATAGCGATTTCCTCAGAAAGATTGAGAGGTTGAAACTATTTGTAAAACGAATACTTCCAACTGTAGCTGAGGGTAATAAAGTTTCCAAAAGGGTGGGTAGTGGCATTGACTTTATGAATTATAGGGGCTATGTGCAGGGAGATGAGATAAGATATGTAGATTGGAATGTCTATGCGAGGTCAGAAGGGCTATTTATAAGGGAATTTGCAAAGGAGGATGCTGTTCCGATATACATTATTTTAGATAACAGCCCATCTATGGACTTTGGCGCACCTTCTAAATTTATATTTGCCAAGAAATTATCAGCCGCCTTAGCTTATATTGGTTTGGTCTGTTTGGATAAGATAACTATATGTTTGGGGTCCAATGATGGGTTTGTATCACAAGGTTTTAGAGGGGAATATAGTGCATCGCAGGTTTTCGACATGCTGTATAGTTTAGAGATTAACAGGTCTATACGATTGGAAGAGATAGTTGTTAGGACGCGTTCTATTGCTAAGAAGGGTGGGGCGTTCTTTATAATTTCCGACTTCTGGGATAGTGAAATGCAGAAGGATGTAAAAGAATTAACTTTTAATAACTCAGAGGTTTCGCTTATTCACATCTTATCTAATGAGGAGGTTAAACCATCTACTAAAGGAAAGATACGGTTATTTGATAGCGAAGGTAGCACACATATTGATAGATTTGTCGGTGAAGAGGAGTTGATAGAATATGATAGATTACTGAAAGGGCATATAGATAATTACAAACAGTTCGCTATGCGTTATAATATGAATTATATTTTTGCTCCTACGGATTCCGCGTTTGAAGAAGTTATAATGGTCTATTTAAGAGAGGCGTTTATTTTGAGGTAATGTGATAAAGTGGGTTTCGAGAATCCTATAGCACTTTGGTTGTCCTTGGCTTTACCGCTATTGTTTATACTTACCCTCTGGCGGCTGAAGCCAGTGAGGGTGGTCATACCAAGTATTTATTTGTGGGGCAGGATAAAGGACAGAAATCCACCGATAAATGCGCTCCAGAAACCACGTTTTAACGTCTTATTATTGTTCCAAATTATGGTTGTTGCATCCGGTATAATAGCTATTGCCTCTCCTTTTGTAGAGGTTAGTTCTACAGAACCAAAGACGGTTATCGTTGTTATTGATGCATCCGCAAGTATGAAGACAAGGGTTAGCACAACTAAGATGCGATTTGATATGGCAGTAGAAGAAGTAGAGAAGTTGATAAACGCATTGCAGGATTATGATACAGTTGAGATATATACTTCCGGTTCTAACAGTAGTTATTTTAAGGGTGATAAAGGAGGTGCTTTTAGTTACTTGCGTAAAATTAGTGTTGCTGATTGTGAGAGCGATGTTGTTGATGTCTGTAAGAATGTTGTTATATCCGTTTCAGGTGGGAAGAATGTGCGAATGTTTTTAGTATCTGATAAGGATATTGATTTGGGTGATGTGAACGAGCGTTTTATAAGGATATTAGTTGGTGGGAAGAGCGATAATATAGGTATAACAAGATTGAGTGTAGATAAAAGAGCAGATGGGTTATATGATATATTTGTAGCAATAGGTAACTTTACTGGCAATGAGATAGAAGTACCGCTAAGGATTGCAGATAGTAGTATATCTAAAAACGTCATTGCAAAAGTTGGTATAACTACTTTGGTGTTGGAAAAGGTAGATATTGGCTCTAACAATCTTATTGAGGTAATAATAGACAGAAATGATAGTTTAGATGTTGATAATGGAGCTGGTGCATTTAAGTTAAACGGTCGGCAGTTGAAGGTTCTGATGTCAGGTGTGGATAATAGGTTTTTATCCAAATCGTTTCGCGCTATGCCAGACACGGACTTAACAGTTTCACAGGTGCCTACTTCTTCTGGATACGACATTTATATTTATAATGAGATGTTGCCCAGCGTAATACCAAAAGGTGGTGACATTGTAATTGTAAATCCACCGTCTGATTTTAGTAGTTTTAGATTTGGAAAGGTACTTGATTCAACTTTAGTAGATGAGGGGGGTAATCAGCTTTTAAGGGACGTAAATATTGATGAAGTGAAGGTTGTAGGTGCGAGAGAAATATCGAGTGGTTTACAAGTTGAAGATGTATTTACTATTAAAGGTAAGCCAATTGCCGTTTTGTATGCTGATGTTGGAAAGAGTATATTGGTTCTATCGTTTGAGCTTACTGCGGATGCTGTAGGTGGGGGTAGATGGATGTATTATCCATCATTTCCAATCTTTTGGGCTAACTACGTAGAGTTTATACGGAGCAAACGTAAAAGCTGGATATCTGATTTTACTACAGCTAAAGTAGGCATCCCCCTGCTTCTACCTCGTGAGTATAAAGACGCATCTATTAGATATTTAGCAAATGATGAGAAGTTAAGACCTGCAGAAGATACTGATGGTAGGATTAGTTTCATACCCTATAGCGTTGGTAGGTATCAAATGAAAAGTAAGGATGATAAAAAGGATATATATGTAAATCTGCTCAGCGAAAATGAATCCGATAATAACGGTAGTGAACATCTTTTGCCTGACAATGTATTCGAGGATTTGAAAACTACAAGAGTTAAAAAGCCGTTTCTCCAATATTTTGCTATTCTCTCCGTATTATTTATGATAATCTGCTGGGTATTAGAGAAAAGGATGTCTTAGATGTCCCATACGATACTTGCTATAGATGATGCGCAGAAAATCTTGAATATAGTAAGGTTTTTCCTTGAAGGCAATGGGTATGAAGTTAAAACTGCCAACGACCCTATAGAAGGTATAAAAATAGCCAAGGGCGGTGGTATAGACCTAATAATTCTTGATATTATGATGCCTAAAATGGACGGCTATCAGGTTTGTGATGTTTTGAAACAAGATGAGCGTACTCGGGAGATACCGGTCGTAATGTTAACTGCAAAGGCAGTGGTTATGAGCACTCCTAAGAGTTTCTTCTATGGGTTATATGGGTTTTTAACTAAACCGTTTACAAAGCGTCAACTCCTCGATAAAGTAGAAGAAGTGCTTGGAATTACCTCTTCAGAGAGTGATACTAAAATTATTGATACTGGCAATGGCGAGGGATGAGCATAAATGCTAACACTTAATTTCCAGAACGTAATGTCTGATACAGTAAGTGAGAGAGATGGTATTACACAGGAAGAGCTAAATATAGGGCTAAAGAATTTTGCATCAAGGTATAATAATCTACTTGCTGATAAGAATAATAAAAAATTTGCATTTACTGAACTGCCATATCAGGAAGGTGTCGCAAAGGATATAATTTCATTTGCCCAAGAAAGTATAGGAACGTTTAAGAATTTCGTTCACATAGGAATAGGCGGTTCCGTATTAGGTGCAAAGGCAATCCATACTGCACTCTCTCATCCTTTATATAATCAGATTGCCTCTAAAGAGCGAAATTATTGGCCCAAGGTCTATTTCCTTGATAATGTAGATCCTGATGAGACATACTCACTACTGGAGTTTTTAGACCCTCAGAATACATTATTTCACATAGTTAGTAAGTCGGGTGAAACTACAGAAACGCTTGCCACATTTCTTATAATACTAAAGCGTCTAAAAGATATATGTGGTGATAAATTTAAACGAAATATAGTGATTACAACCGACGCTACAAAAGGATTTCTTAGAAGCGTTGCTAATAGTGAAGGTATCAGAACGTTCAGCATACCTGAAGGCGTGGGCGGTAGATTCTCCGCATTATCGGCAGTAGGACTATTGACGGCTGCCTTCTCTGGTATAGATATATCGGTGCTACTTTCTGGTGCAAGAGAGATGGATAAGATTGTCTCCAGAGAAAATCCTGCTGAGAATCCTGCCTTTATAGCCGCCTTTATAAATTATACGCTTGATACAAAAAAAGGTAAGCATATCCTTGTAACTATGCCGTATGCCTATGCTCTAAAAGATATCGCTGATTGGTTTAGGCAATTATGGGCGGAGAGTTTGGGGAAGAAGGATTCTCTGGATGGCTCGGTTATAAATTGTGGGCAGACACCTATTAGCGCACTCGGCGTAACGGATCAACACTCGCAGATTCAACTGTATAATGAGGGGCCAAATGATAAGATAGTATCTTTCATAGAGGTCGAGAAATTCAGGTGTGAGGTGAATATACCATCCTTATTCGAGGGAAAAGAATCGGTAGAATTTTTGCATGGGAAAAAACTGTCGGAATTGATGCGGGCAGAGAAATTAGGCACTGAGGCGGCGTTGGTGAAGAATAATAGACCTAACTATACCATTACTCTTCCAGATATTTCCCCGGCAACAGTTGGTGGCTTTTTATATTTTCTTGAGATGCAGACACTTTTTGCTGGTGCGTTATACGATGTAAATCCATTTGACCAGCCGGGTGTGGACGCTGGTAAAGAGGCATCCTACGTCATTATGGGTAGAAAGGGCTATAGCGAAAAGCAGAAAGGGCTATCGAATTTTCTTAATCAAAGTAAGAAATATATTATAAGATAACTATTACTCCTCTTTAGGTGGTTCTTCCTGAGGAGGAGAAGGTTCCTGTGGTGTCTCTTCGGGCTTCTTATCGCTTTCACCTTTTTTCTGCGGTGGCTGGTCTATCACCTTTTTTATTGATTTAGATACTTCCTCTAATTTTTTATTAAGTTTCTCTGCCGAGTTTGTTCCTTCAAATCTTTGAATATCTTCTTGGAGTAATTTTAATGCTTCTTCACCTTTTCCATGTTTAATCTTATTGTCAGTATCTTCTATTAGTTTGTTGGCTTCTGCCTCTGCTTGCGGATATATTGATAACTGTATCATAGCATCTCCCGTCTTCTTAGCGTTTTCATCTTGTATAGTAGATAAGCATTCTCTTAATTTTTTCAGCGCTGACGCGTAACCCTTTTTAGGATTATTTTTGGACATTTCATTATTATTAACATCTATTATTACATCTCGCATTCTTTCCATATCACTTTTACTGCCTCCAAGCCCGAACTTATCTTTTAATTCTTTCACTTTTTCATTGAGTTTAAATTCATATGTTGTCCACCTATATTTAGTTAGTAGATTTTCCCCCTCATCTATGAGAGAACGTGCGGTTTCTTTAGTTGCACTGGATGCCCTATCTAAATAGGGCGGCATATCTTTTCTTGCATTTGTTTCTCTTGT
>Ga0154762_1140_pt1 | contig 9695 bp, 10 predicted proteins | sample Rifle2008BG16ft_FD_105770 | JGI IMG/M metagenome (GOLD analysis project Ga0154762, IMG submission 105770) | Planctomycetes bacterium RBG_16_43_13
AGACCTTCTCATGGTGTTTACTGAAAAATTTATGTTTACTGTGTGAAAGGTTTAATACACCTAAACACCGCCCTCCGGCAGAAACAGGCAGACAGAGTAAGGATCCTATGTCAACGGCTGACTTCAGTTTCACAAATCTGACATCGTTATCCACATCTGCTATGAGTATAGGAGTATTGTTTTTTGCAACCATACCTGCAACCCCTTCTCCCACTCTAAACGCCCGGCTATAAACCTCCTGATTTATTGTTGCCTCAGGCGGTGATACACCTGCCTGATTTACTACGTAATTGCCACTATTATCGAGCAGCATTATTGAGCAATGTTCAAGACCAAGCTCATCAGACAGTATTTTAACAACCTCGTCACATATAGACTTCACATCTGATCTCTTATTAAGCGTTGCAACAATGCGTTGGAACGCAGAGAGACTTTGCATCACATCGCTGTAAAACTGCGGTAATTCAGAGTTAATATTCAATATATATCCTCAGCAGGTCTGTTTTTTCTATGATTCTAACTCATATTGGTTTATCAAACAAGTAGAACGAGTTTAATCCGCGGGTTACAGGAGGATAATGTGACTACAATATATATAATGATATTCTTATTTAATCTGTGGAAATTAAAGAAGACAGGTCCGAAGGCTGCGACTGCATTATAACCTGTCATGGGGGAAGCTGCTAACAGTACTCATATCTATCCTTTCTTGCAATACAAGGTACCCGCCATGCCTTCCTCAGATATCCTGCCTGATTGATGATATACAGGCAATTGACAGACAACGCGATTAAGAAATGACAGAGAGTTCCTTGTATAGTTTATGGCCCTGTCGGCAAGTATTCCGTTTATCTGATTAATCTCTTTTATACTGTCAACTAATGATTTAAGATTTGACTGACAGGATTCCATTCCCTTTTTGTATCTCAACGGCGCATTATCTATTATCACGGATAATATTGCAGTGAAGTCAGTACGATTATCACCCTTTATCTCTGAGATAAGTTCAATCATTGCATCTTGCAGCGCTTTAAGGTTAACAATTATCTTTTCCTTCTGTTTGTGACATTCATGCAGTTTATCCAGAGACAAATCAATCAGATATTGCCTTTCTTTCTGGAGAAGAGTTAGAAATTCCCGGAATGACCTCACTTCCTTTTCCAATATTTCCAGAAGATCTGAATATTTATCGTCCATTGATTATTCCTCTGATAGGGTATCAATTATAATTTCACTTATTAATTTGAATGCTACAAGTTCCGAACTTACGTTATTTTCGCCCATTAACATTTCATTTCCGATAGACTTAACTCTATCTTCCCTGACTTCTGGCAGACGATTGATTACATCTCTTATCTTGCTGAATGTTAAAGCCCGGACTGAAACATGAGCATCATTGCTTGCTAATGACGTATTTATCTTCTTGCTTTCTTTTGTCCTGTAAAGGGTCTCGCATACTACTGATGATTTGCCCGTTTCTATACGAATAGGGACATTATTTTCTGTTATCATTTCAGTAAGCTTCATATCAGGAACCTATCATAATAATTGATTTTACACACAGTATCGGCACGCTTACATATAATGTTTATAAATTTCCGCGCGGGCTTAACCCCCTCCCTCAGGGAAAGGGTTAAGCCTGTACTGAGAGAAGTCTGAGGTGTGAGGGTGGGGGGGATCTTCATGGCCCTTAGTGAACCTGGCAAAAGGCGGATCGACACGCCATGCCATTAACTCCCCTATGACAATCATCGCAATTTATCTATCAGCGCTGCCTGTAAAATACCTTCCCTCACCTGCCTAAAGTCTCTCATACCAAATCCGATAATTTTAATGCCATGATGCCATCTGATACTGACATACAGCCTGTATACACAATACGGGTCGCATCCTTTCTTACTGGTGTCTCATCAGGTACCATTCGTGAATATGAACGTCAGGGACTTCTGAGAACCCACAGGGACTCTAAAAGTAATCATCGTCTCTTTACACAGGCGGAGACAAAATGGATCACTCACATCTGGCACCTCATACACAAAGAAGGACTTAACTACGAGGGCATCAGACGACTCCTTCTGACCACCCCGTGCTGGAAGGTGCTTAAATGTCCAATTAATATGAGAAGCAATTGTGAGGTCTATCTGGATCAAAAATCTGCCTGCTGGTCAATTGATAAATTGCCCGGGTGCTGTGTTATGAATAACAGAAAGTGCCAGACGTGCAGAGTGTATGACTCGGCACATGATAATCCATATTTAGTGCCGACTATTGTTATTGAATCAGGGAATTGAAAGGACAAATGGATATTCTTATCCCATTAGGCATTGTTTTAAGTTTAACTGCCATCCTTATTGGTCAGGCAATGGAAGGCGGACATGTAGGATCCATCCTTCAGCTTACAGCCTTTCTGATTGTGATCGGGGGTACCATTGGGGCAGTAATGGTCAACTATCCAATGAAACCCTTTCTGCTGGCATTTAAGCTTGCTAAAGAGGCTTTACTTCCAGGTAAAACAAATTATGACGGATTCATATCACAACTTGAGAACTTTGCACAGATTGCGAGAAAAGAAGGTATCCTTGCGCTCGAATCAAAGATAAATAAGATTGAAGATCCATTTCTTACCAGGGGACTCCAGTATGTTATTGATGGAACCGAGCCGGAAACCCTAAAGAAGATATTAGAGATAGAGATGTCATATCAGGAAGAGCGTGAACTGTTGTCTGCAAAGGTCTTTGAAACAGCCGGAGGTTTTGCACCTACTGTAGGTATCCTCGGGGCAGTCATTGGATTAATTCATGTTATGGAGAATCTTGCTGACCCGAGCAAACTCGGGCCGGGTATAGCTACAGCATTCGTCGCCACAATCTATGGCGTTGGTTCAGCCAATCTGCTCTTCCTGCCACTGGCTGGAAATATAAAGATTAAAATAAAAAATAAGACCCTGATCAAAGAGCTTACTATAGAAGGACTTATTGGTATAGCAACGGGAGAAAATCCAAGGCTGTTAAGGGATAAATTGGAAGGTTTTATTGAAAAATCAAATAACAAGCAAGCAAAGAAATAGTTAAGAATGGGGCCGCATGCCAAAGAAGAAACAAGAAGAACATGACAACCATGATCGATGGCTTATATCATATGCAGATTTTATAACTCTACTTTTCGCCTTCTTCGTAGTTATGTACTCCTCATCATCTGTTAATGAAGGTAAATTCAGGGCAGTAAGTGATTCAGCGCAGGCAGCATTCAACCCATCAAATATGACTGCAAAACATATTGAAGTTGTCCCGAGTTTATCCTCCGTCATCAGGACAACAAGCAGGGTGGAAAATATCACCGCAATAAAAAACGTAATGAAGAATTTCGAGCAGGATAAAAAACTTGAAATCTTTCAGAACGGCAAGGGCATTGTAATCAGGATAAAAGACACTGCCCTTTTCGATTCAGGCAATGCGGAGATCAAAAGTCAGGCCGAAGAAGCAATTGATCATCTCGCGGGTGTTCTTACAAGTATCAGGAGGGACATTCAAGTCGAAGGCCACACGGACAACATTCCCATTAGCAGCCCCCTCTATCCATCAAACTGGGAACTCTCCTCATCAAGGGCAACAAGTATAGTACGCAGATTTGTAAATATGGGATTGGAACCATCGAGATTAACTGCAATAGGCTATGGTGAGTACCGTCCTATTGCAGACAATGAAACAGCAGAAGGGCGGGGTCAGAACAGGAGAGTTGATATTGTTGTATTGAACGAAAGACCGCCCACAGGTGAACATCAATTCACCAATCCATTTGCTGACCTGATAATCAATTAGAAAGGATTGAATAAGCGCTTCAGAGTTACACTTGCAAACGACAGGCTGGTTTTCATGAACATTCCAATCGGAAATAATAATATGCCGCTGAAAAAGGGCGATGAACTGGCAAACCCTGACGACTGGGGAATGGAGTTGCAGGATAAGCTTAATAATGATGATATAGGTATACCAGAATTAGTCACGACAATGTCGTGTTTAAAATATATTTTTCTCGATTTTATTGAAGAAACAGGCTCCTTCCTTGAAGACATCAAGTCTTCCGTTCTCCTGCTTGAAAAAGATAATAACAACCTTGATATTGTTAACAATATATTCCGGTCATTCCATTCAATAAAGGGAAACTGCGGTTACCTTGGCATTAAAGAGATGGGGCGGCTGTGTCATAAAATAGAATCAATGCTTGACGACGCGAGAAGCAGAAACCTGCTGGTCACCAAGGGTTTTATTGATCTTATAGCTGAAGTTGTGGATGCCGTGAATAAAATGAGGACAGAGCTTCCATGGTCTCTTAGAGATAAATTTGCCCTTACCGAGGACGAGCTTAGCAAATACCCGCATTGTAATCCTGTTGACATTAATCCGCTCCTCCAGAAGATAGACATGTTTTTACACAAAGAGTCCCTGCAAAAAAACCCATCTGGATTACCAATGATCGGGGAGATACTTGTAGCAAGCGGAGTAATAAATGATGAACAACTGAACAGGGCATTAAAACTGCAGGAAAGGAAACTTGGTGAGATACTTGTAGACGAAGGCTTCGTACCTGCTGACAAAGTTAAGATAGCAATTGATATACAGGAATCGCAGAAATCACTGACAAAAACACCAGCCAGGTCTATAAAAGTAACAACTGAACGGATAGATACTCTCGCAAATTTAATTGGAGAACTTGTAACAGCTCAGACACTTATAAATATGAACCCTGCCGTTGTACGAACCGCTGACCATGACCTGCAAAATTCTGTATCACATCTTGACAAGATAACAAAAGAGATTCAGGCCTTGGTCATGTCTATGCGTCTGATGCCGCTGAAACAGACATTTCAGAAAATGATGTGGGTGGTTCGCGATATAGCTAATAAAGAAGGAAAACTTGTAGATTTAGTAACCTCCGGAGAAGACACAGAACTTGACAAGGGCGTAATAGAAGAGATTTGTGATCCCCTGATCCATATATTACGTAACTCAGTAAACCACGGTATTGAACCCCCTGATGAAAGAATACGGAATGGGAAACCTGAGAAGGGTGTTATATATCTTGACGCATTTAACAGATGCGGTTCCATTGTCATAGAGATTCGTGACGACGGCCGAGGCATATGTAAGGATAAGGTATTGAAAATAGCCCTTGAAAAGGGGTTCACAGAATCTGATGCAGATATAACAGAACAGCAGATGTACGATTTTATATTCCAGCCGGGCTTTTCCACGGCAGAACTGGTAACAGATATTTCAGGACGAGGGGTTGGACTGGATATAGTCAGAAGAAACATTGAAAAACTCCACGGACAAATTAATATACAAAGTAAAACAGGAGAAGGCACATCAATCTCCATCGTAATACCGCTTATACCGCATATTAGTGGTGAAATGGCCGCGGAGTAATGATTCAGCCTGACAAAGAAGCAATCATGACAGATATATATAAACGTAGAAAGATAAGGGTGCTGGTAGTTGATGATTCTGCTATGGCAAGGAATATTCTTGTCTATGGACTTCACCAGTTTCCTTACATCGATGTCGTTGGATCAGCTCCGGATCCATACGTAGCCAAGGATCAGATACTTAAGTTGAATCCTGACGTCATCACACTCGATGTAGAAATGCCGAGGATGGACGGTCTCACATTTTTGAAAGTACTCATGGATTACCACCCCATGCCGGTTATCATGGTAAGTTCAGTAACTAAAAGCGGATGTGACCTTACTATAAGATGTCTCGAGACAGGAGCTGCTGATTTTATCACTAAGCCCGATATTGACGAAACAGATGGCGCTGAGAGGATGCTGAATATGCTTGCAGAAAAGATCAGGTATGCGGCAAGAATGAATGTCATAAAAAAAAAGGCTGCAAGCGAAATCGTTTCGCCTCCCCCTCTTCTGCCATCAGAACTTATCGAAGCTAAGAATAAGATCCTCGCCATAGGCGCATCAACAGGCGGAATAGAAGCTATTAGAACCATCCTCTCAAGAATGCCTGCCAATGCCCCCGGGATAATCGTTACACAGCATATGCCCGAATTGTTTACAAAATCATTTGCAGAGAGATTGAATAATATCTGTCAGATAGAGGTCAGAGAAGCCAAATGCGGTGATAGTGTTATACCAGGACTTGCTCTGATAGCGCCTGGAAACTATCACATGACAATAAAGAGAAGCGGGGCAGGATATAATGTTGAAACGAATCAGTACCCTGAGGTGAACGGACACCGGCCATCCATAGATGTAATGTTTGAATCCGTTGCAAAATACGTGGGAAATAATGCAGTAGGAGTGATATTGACTGGTATGGGCACAGACGGAGCAACAGGCCTCCTGACCATGAGGGAAAATGGGGCACGGACAATAGCCCAGGACGAAAAATCGTGTGCGGTGTTTGGCATGCCAAAGGCAGCGATAGAACTGGGCGCTGCAGAAAGGATTACCCCTATGGAGATGATAAATAAAGAGATCTTCAGACTACTCGAGAAGAAGAGCTTATCGGAATAGCGAAATACTCACTGGATGACCCTGTCTTGCCTGCGCCTGGATCGAATGAATATGCTGGTTATGCCTGAGTTTGAATACTACAACTTAAATTGAGAGGTCATTGCCTGCAACTCAGAGGCAATCATGGAGAGCTCGTTTGCCGCATGGCTTGTATCTTTAACACTCCCTGCTGCCTCGCTGGTTACCGTTGCTATACACTCTATATTGGATGATATCTCCCCTGCAGCTGCGGAATGCTGCTCTTCAGCTGCTGCAATCTGAACAATCATATTTGACACTTTATTTACAATCTCCACGATACTAGTCAGGCTCTCACCTGCCTCGGATGCAAGCTCGACTCCTATATCCACATCTTTTTTGCCGTTGTTCATAGCATCAACAGCCCCTGCAGTCCTCTTCTGAATAACCTCGATCTTCTCCCTTATTTCCTTTGTCGCCTTAGAAGTCTTCTCGGCAAGCTTTCTGACTTCGTCTGCAACGACCGCAAAACCTTTACCATGCTCTCCGGCCCTTGCTGCCTCAATCGCAGCATTCAATGCAAGAAGGTTGGTCTGGTCGGCAATATCATTAATGACCAAAATAATCTCACCTATCTGATCAGAATTCCTGCCTAATTCTCCGATTGTTTTTGCAGACTCTTCAACAGACCTTGCTATGCTCTGCATGCCTGTTACTGTCCTTGAGACAATCTTTCCGCCATTAATAGCCATGTCAGAAGCCGTTCTGGCAAACTCCGATGCCTGACCTGTATTATTGGCAACCTGAATTACTGTTGCGCTCATCTCCTCTATAGCAGAAGCAACCTGTGCAACCTGTATGTTCTGATCCTGTGTTCCCCTGGAAATCTGTTCAGCCGTAGCCGACAACTGCATGGCAGAAACACCAACACGCTGTGTCAGTTCCACTACTTTGGCAAGAACCATTGTCAGCTTGTCAGCAAAGGTATTAAAACCCTTTGCGACTTCCCCTGCCTCGTCCAGTCGGCTGGTATCCAGTCTGCGGCGCAGATCTCCATCACCCTCGGCAATTTCATTAAATGCCTTTGCAAGCTGATGCAATGGAGTAACTATCATTCTGCTAATGAGGATTGCCATCGAAAGGCTTACAATAATCATTGCCAGACTGATGATTGTAACTATCACAGTGTTCCTCCTGGAAGTATCTTCAATACTGTCCAGCTTACTGCTTAAGTGATCACTTGAATTCTTCTTAAATAAATCAAGCCTGTATCTAAGTTTTGAAGTTACTTCACCAAATCTTTTCATCCTGGACTCAATGGACTGAACATCACCACTAATTAATCCATTAGCAATCAAACGTCCATCATTATTAAACTCATCAAATAATTTATTTATCTCTACAATGTCCTTTAGTCTTTCCGGGGCTCTTTTCCTGAGCTCATTTATTGATGCCGTAAATCTATCAACATTCTCATTAGATTTCAAAAGAATTCCCGCATCTGAGAATGTCCATGCATTAGAAAAATGGTCTCCAATTGCATTGAATTCAGACGTTAAGATTTGCGCATGCTGAAGCGCTATAAAAGAGTTGTTCCTGAGTTCAACAGATTGATTCCGGACATTTCTGCTTGATACAAAGGAAAACACTGCGGTACATACGAAGAGGAGCGATATTATACAGAAACAAATAAATATTTTCTGTTTTATTTGCAGGCAATGTAAGAACTTCATTATTCCCTCCACATAATAAAATATTAAAGTATCCCCTGACTAACAATCAGGAGATCATCCAAATTTAAAACAGTTATCAGCCTTTCTTCTTTCCTGCCAATTCCCCTTATATACTTTGATCTTGAATTTTCATCAATGGCGGGGCATGCCTCAATGTCATTAACGTTAAGATTAATGACATCTATAACTGCATCAACAACTAATCCTGCAAGCCTGTTGCCTGTGTCAACTACGATTATCCTCGACGAATCGGTATATTCCGCAACACTTTTTCCCATCCTTTTTCTGAGATCAATGACCGGGACGATCTTCCCCCTTAAATTTATTACACCTCCAACATAAGCCGGGGCCTTAGGAACCTTCACTGCCCCAATAACCCTTATGATCTCCTGAACCTTCATAATGTTGATCCCACATTGCTCATTACCTACCGTAAAGGTTACAATCTGTAATGCAATTTTTTCTATTGTATTAGATTTCATATGTTAATCACCTGCCAGTGTTGAATTCAAAGCATACTTATAATCTCACCCGCTATTTTGCCAAGCGGGACTATTTTATCTACGACACCACTATTTATTGCTGCCTTCGGCATTCCAAATATAACGGATGTCTCCTCATCCTGGGCTATTGTCCTGCCGTTCATTTTCTTAATCATCTTAAGCCCCTCACATCCATCCTGTCCCATTCCTGTCATAATAACACCAAGGGCAGATTCAGCATACGTACGCGCTACGGATTCCATAGCAATATCAATTGAAGGCATATGAACAGTTGCAGGTTCAGATGTTAATTTTACATGAACTTCACCTGTCCTGCCTCTTTCAACTATAAGATTAGATCCTCCCTTGGCTATAAGGGCTAACCCGGGTTTAATCAGGTCACCATCCTTAGCCTCCCTGATCTCCATATGACATAACTCTTCCATCCTCCTGGCAAATGACGCAGTAAATAGCGGCAACATATGCTGCACAACGATGATCCCGGCCGGAAAGTTATTTGGCAGCCTTGGCAATACATCCTGTAATGATTTGGGACCGCCGGTTGACGAGCCCATAATTACAAGTTTAATTCTGTTTGTATTCTTCCGCACACTAAAATCAGGTGACAGAACTTCGGCCGGCCCGGAGTATGTAAGACCTTTCAGTCTATATTTACTTCGTGCTACAACTTTTACCTTTGTGCAAATATCATTTTTTATATTTGTAATGTTAACTATATTACCGGATAAGTGTTTTGGCACAAAATCAACTGCGCCAATCTCCAGCGCCTTAATAGTCTCTCTGGCCCCTTCTTCGGTAAGAGAACTGACCATTATCACAGGCACCGGCGTATTCTTCATTAGATGCCTCAATGCATCGAGCCCATTGAGCCTGGGCATCTCAATATCCATTGTAACTACATCCGGCGCCAGTGTCTTTACTTTCACTATTGCGTCTTCACCGTCCACTGCTTCTCCAATGACTTTTATGTCC
>Ga0154762_1080_pt1 | contig 9557 bp, 9 predicted proteins | sample Rifle2008BG16ft_FD_105770 | JGI IMG/M metagenome (GOLD analysis project Ga0154762, IMG submission 105770) | Planctomycetes bacterium RBG_16_43_13
GTATCTTTTATTAGATTATCGTAGAGTTCTTTTACTTTGTCTTCGTCTGCTTGTGTAGGCCCGGTTGGCTGGCTAAATATGATATAGGCAATTATCCCAGCAAATATTAGACAACCAAAGAGAGCTATCTTCACTACTGAAGACATCTTTTTCTTCTGTGGGAACGTCGCTGTCTTAAAGCGTGCAGACGGTTTGACAGCTTGGGTCCCTATACGCTTCGTAGTCCTTGTAATAGGGGGAGCGGTCGCTGTAGCAGTTCTTCTTGAAGTAGGTGGTTTCACACCTGTGGTAGGTTGGGCAGTGTTATTTCTGACAGCTTGAGTGGGAGATGTTTTTCCTTGGGCATTTGTTTGTGGAATACTTTTTGTTATTGGCGGTTGGGTTGTCTTTGTCGTAGGTGGCGCCGCCATACGTTGTGCTGTAGGTTGCAATATCTTAGTTGTTGGCTTTGATGGCTGTGGTGGTTTCTGTATAGGTGATGTCGCTTGTGCAGCAATCTTAGTGGTATCAGGTATTACTGGAATGCGTATAGTGTCCATTTTGGATACCTGAGTTAGAGATGGTTGCGGAGTAGTTGTTTTTACATTTGTAGGGGTTGGTATAGAAGGTTTAGCAGAAACTGGTTTATTTGTAAATATCAAGAGTGTCGAACCTATTTTTATTTGGTCGCCCTCCTTAAGGGGATGGTCCTTAATCCTTTGTCCATTTACGAATGTGCCATTGCCACTGTCGAAATCCTTTAGTATATGATTTGTTGCCGCCTTTACTATTTGGCAGTGTTTGCGGGAGGATTTTATGTCCTGTAATACTATTTGGTTGTCTAAGCCCCTTCCTACAGATATAATATCAGCAGTAAGGTCAAAGACCTCTTCCTTTCCCGAGCTTAGCACTACAATCTTTGGCATAGATATTATCTTTTTATCTTATGAATATATTATGCAATTAAGCATAATGTATGTCAAATATAAATAGTCATTTTTCACAGTAAATTAGTGTGTAAAAACACGCAGAAAATAAGAATATATTTTTTTGGTAAAGTGCGAAACTTTTTGATATTTGATGTGTTATATATATTGAGGTGAGAGATATGGAATGTAAAGATGTATTAAAAGTTTTGGCAGAATATAGCGACGGCGCCTTATCTGATTCTATTTCTTCAGAGGTTGCAAATCATATTTCTGGCTGTAACACTTGTGGTAAAGAGCTTAGCATACTTAATGCTACCTGGAAACTTCTGGATTCTTATAAGGTTATAAAGCCGTCTCATATATTTAAGAAACGTGTAATGTCTGAAATCAACATCTCTAATCAGAGAAGTAAGAAGATGTTACGGCTTGTTAGATTTGCTGTGCCACTTGCGGCCGCCGCTGCTGTCTTGGTAGCTGTGTTCTTTATGTCTATAAATGGTGATAACAACGAGATGTTGACCCCTGATGAGATAGCTATTGTGGAAAATCCTGATATTTTAGCAGAGGATGATACCGCATATGAGATGGCAGATATATTAGATTTTATTGAGGATGATGAGCTATTTGAAACTGTAGATATGTTGATAGATTTAGAGGGTGAAGGTAGTTAAAAGAAGGAGGGCAGATGTATGAGGTTTAGAGTAATTAATTTGGTAATAGGTATTATAGCGTTTTTACTTTTACCATTTATTAGCTATGCACAGGATAGAGAGCGTGAACATCGGATGCCGCCAGAGCGTAAGGGGCCATTTGGTTTTGGGCGGGATAGAACTGATCCACAAGAAGATAAAGATCGCGGTAATAAGTTAGAGAAGTTTAGGAAACTTACCCCTGAACAACGTAATAAGCTTGAGAAATTTAGAAAGCTCTCCCCGGAACAGAGGCAGAAGTTGGGTCGTCTTTTGAAGGCAATACAATCTTTATCTCCTGAGGAGAAAAAGGTGTTATTCGAGAATATAAAGAAGTTCAGGGAGATGCCCCAAGATAAGCGCAAAAAGCTTAAGGAGTTTGGAGATAGATTCAAGAAGTTTTCAGACAATAAAGGTATACGTCATCAGATGATGAGGCGCAATTTTCTGGAGTGGTTGAAGAAAAACGTGCCAAAGGAGAAACTCCAGAAAATGAAAGAGTTGCCACCCGAAGAGCGTAGGGAAAGAATCAAGGGTTTAATGGAAGATTTTAAGAAGGATATGTTGAAGCGGGCTGCAGAGAAGGGCTTTATTCCTAAAGAAAAAATAGAAGAGCTTAAGAATCTTCCTCCTGAGGAGAAGCAACGGAGGTTAGAAGAATTCTTAAAGCGTAAGCAGGGAGGGACACCACCTGACGATGGTTTTAGACGTGGTTTCGCACCAGGGGGAAGACGAGCCCCTGATGGAGTGCCCCCTCACCCACCTGAGAGACGTTAACAGTTAGTAAGAGTTGTCAGTGCAATTTAATATCACATCATCTGGTAGTTTTGTCTGTCTATAAATCTCTTTTGCAATTCCAATATAGTGATGTTACAATCTCTCCCGTTGTTTTTAGGAGGTGTGTTTATGAAAAGAATAGGCATACTTTTATCAGGGTGTGGTGTTCAGGATGGGGGAGAGATACACGAATCAGTTATTACAATGCTCGCTATTGATAAGGCAGGCGCTGAGGTTGTTTGTATTGCACCTAATAAAGAGCAAATGGATGTGGTGAACCATCTTACAGGCAACCCGATGTCTGAGAAGAGAAATGTCCTTGTGGAGGCGGCTCGCATAGCAAGAGGGGAAATATGTGATGTGAAAGATGTTAAAGTGAATGAGCTTGATGCTATTATACTACCTGGTGGCTTTGGTGCGGCAAAAAACCTTTCCACATTTGCTAAAGAAGGCGCTAATTGCAAGGTTGATGAAAGTGTTGCTAAGTTGTTATGCGATATCCATTCGGCAGGTAAACCGATAGGTGCAATCTGTATAGCCCCAGTAGTTATAGCTAAAGTTTTTGGTGCTGATTTGAAACCTGAAATTACTATAGGGACGGACGTATCGACCGCTAAAGCGCTTGAGACGATGGGTGCAAGGCATAAAGGATGCCCAGTTACAGATGTGGTAGTAGATAGAAAGAACAAAATTGTAACTACACCTGCCTATATGCTTGCTAATAGGATATCAGAGGTAGAGACAGGTATAGGGAAATTAGTGAGGGCTGTAATTGAGCTTATATAAGTTTTTCGAGCAAGCCGTTATATACAATCTATAAGGAACTTTTAGATAATGAATCAAACTAATTTTATATCTCATCTTTCATCGCAAGTTCTGATAGGCGATGGAGCAATGGGGACATACATTTACACTAAAGGTATTCCGCTTGGCAGATGTTTTGATGAGTTAAACCTTATAAATCCTCACTTAATACGTTTTATACATAAAGAGTATATTGATGCTGGTGCCGATCTTATAGAAACGAACACATTTACAGCAAATCGACTCAGGTTAAAGAGATTTGAGCTCGAAAATAAAGTAAAGGATATAAACTATCAGGGTGCAAGGATTGCGAGGGGAGTGGCTGGTAAATCCATTTACGTAGCTGGTTCAGTTGGTCCACTTACAGGTGCCAAAACAGACGATGACATCTCACTCGATGAAAAGTATGATGTGTTTGCAGAGCAGGTTCTCGCCCTTGCTGAAGGAGGTTGTGATGTCTTTATACTTGAGACATTTACAGACCTTGACGAGCTAAAATATGCCCTCCGTGCTGTTAAGGAAAAGACAAATCTACCGGCTATATGCCAGATGACATTCTCCGAGAATATGAAGACACCACTCGGCGTAAGCGTAATAAAGGCACTGGTAGAGCTCGAAAAAGCAGGTGCAGATGTAGTAGGAGCTAACTGTGGAGTAGGTCCCCTTGCCACCTTAAAGGTTTTAGAAGAGATGTGTAAATCAAGCAAAGTTAAAGTATCGGCGTTTCCCAATGCCGGTATGCCACAATATGTAGATGGTCGCTATATGTATCTCTCTACCCCTGAATATATAGCGGGTATGGCAAAGAGGATGGTGCAGGCGGGCGCGAATCTCGTCGGTGGCTGTTGTGGAACTACGCCATCTGATATTAGTGCTATAGCACAAAAATTAAGAGGTATACCGCCTATTCCAAGGCATATTAGTAGACGGCAAATGCTTAAGACAGTAGAAGAAGTTTCTCTCTTTGAGCCAACGGAAAAGAAGAAAACTTTTCTGGATAAACTGGGCAAAGATATAGTTGTTGTTGCAGAGGTTGACCCACCAAAAGGGATGGGTATTGAGCAAACGCTAAAGAATGCAGTGAAACTAAAAAGGGCTGGGGTAGACGCTATAACTGTCGGCGACAATCCACTTGCAGTTCTAAGGATGGGGAATATAGGTTTCTCTCATTTAATAGAGAAAAAGGGTATACAAACAATAGTTCATCTCTCCTGCCGTGATAGAAATTTGATAGGCATACAATCAGCTATAATGGAGGCGTCTGCACTTGGTATTACAAGTATACTTGCAATTACAGGCGACCCTGCGAAGGTCGGGGACCAACCTGCCGCCACATCCGTCTATGACCTAAATTCGTTTGGCTTGATAAAATTGATAAAGCAGATGAATAACGGTAAGAATTATGCTGGTAACCCTATCCAACATCCTACTAACTTTAGTATTGGATGTGCATTTAATCCCAACGTTCAGGATATAGATACTGCGATACGTCGCCTTGTGAGGAAGATAGAGGCAGGGGCTGATTTTGCCTTATCTCAGCCCTTCTATGATATTAGCAGGATAGGAGAAATTTACGATAAACTGGGGAAAACAGTCGGTAAATTTCCGGTGTTCTTTGGTGTATTGCCTTTGGTCAGCGCCCGAAATGCAGAGTATCTTAATGCTGAGGTCCCGGGCATCAAGATACCTGAAGCAGTTATAAATAGAATGAAAGAAACGTCGCAGGATAAACAACTTACTGAAGGTATCACAATAGCTAAAGAGTTATTAGACGAAGCGATAAAATATGCACCCGGCATATATTTAATCCTACCTTTCGGTAGGGTAGATATTGCTATTAAGATCGTAGAATATCTAAAGACGCGCAAGTTAGAAGTAGCAAAAGTAAAAAGGTAAGTTCATAAATTTCCTGCATTGCATTTATATCCTTGTATCTATATAATTAGGTATTATGAATATAAAGGTGATTTCGCTTGTTATAACGGTATTAGCCGTTTTATCCTGTGCTGAATATGAGCACAGCCCGAGTCCCTATGACCATCCAGAGACGTGGAGGTTGGAGAAGTGGAAGTTGGGCGAGCCGGCTTACTACGGTTGGGATGTAAGTGTAAAAGTAGTAGATATAGTTGATGCGGACACTTATGTAAATAGTATGATGGTAAATGGTTGGATACTTGCTTCTATAGAGCCAGCGAGCGGGCTACCGAATAAATATGTAATTATGATGAGAAAGAAGAAGCAGGATAAAGGGAGTGAGGATAATAAATCTACTCCAGATAGGGAATAAATCAATATGCAACGTCATAAAACACGTGAGGTAAAGGTTGGAAAGTTAGTAGTAGGCGGCGACAACCCAATATGGGTTCAATCAATGACCACTACAGTAACAAAGGATATAGATGCGACCGTAAAACAGATTAAGCGCCTTGAAGATGCTGGTTGTGAAATCGTTCGTGTAGCCGTATTTAATAAACAGGATGCCTATTGCCTTAGCGAAATAAAGAAGAGGATAAGTATGCCCCTCGTTGCCGATATACACTTTGACTATAATCTTGCGCTCATTGCTATGGAGCAGGGCGTCGATAAGGTGCGTATAAATCCGGGTAACATAGAAGGGGGTGGTAAAAAATCTCTCGTTATAAGTGACGCCCGCAGGGAGGCATTAGAGAGAGAAAGTGTTCATAGAGAAAATGTCGCAGTGGTAGTAAAGAAAGCCAAAGAAAAGAGAATACCTATTCGCATAGGTGTGAACTCTGGCTCACTTGAAACCAATATACTTGATAAATATGGCTGGCCTTCACCGGAGGCAATGGTGGAGAGCGCCCTCAGGCATATAGAATACTTTGAGAAGTTTGGTTTCTACGATACTATAATTTCTCTAAAGGCAACAGATGTTGAGACAACAATTGCGAACTATCGCCTTATGGCGAAAAAGTGTGATTATCCCTTGCATTTAGGTGTTACAGAGGCAGGTCTTGCTGGCTATGGCACAGTGAAGTCAGCAGTGGGTATCGGCTCTCTACTCGTTGATGGGATAGGTGATACAATTCGTGTATCTCTTACGGGCGACCCTGTTCAGGAAATAGGTGTTTGCTTCGATATATTGAAGGCAACAGGCAGACGTGTAACGTCGCCGGAACTTATTGCCTGTCCAGAGTGTGGTAGGATACAAATAGATTTAGAAAAAATAGTGAAAGAAGTAGATGAACGTATAAAATCAAATGGCTGCAAGAAGCCGATAAAAATCTCTATACTCGGCTGTGCGGTTAATGGTCCAGGTGAGGCAGCAGAAGCCGATATAGGAATAGCTGGAGGTGGGGGAGAGGGGCTTATCTTCAAAAGGGGAAAGCTCCTAAGAAAGGTAAAGGAAAAGGATATGGTGGACGCCTTATTAGAGGAAGTAGCGAAACTATAAATATATGCCATACTATTCTACAGTAAGATACGGCAAGATGTTATCTATCAACAAGTTTAAGTTTGATAGCCCACAACTAAAGCAGACGGAAAAATGTATAGTAAAAACAGATAGGGGCAGTGAACTTGGTACACTTCTGACTGTCCCTCAACCGTTACAGGACACATTACCTCCAGATAGTATCGGTGATGTTTTAAGAAGAGCCACGCCTGATGACCTTAATTCGGCTAATAAGATTGAAAAAGAGGATAGAGTAAAAGAGATGACATTCTGTAAGGAGCAGATACTAAAACTACAACTACAAATGAAACTTATAGATATTGACCACCTAATCGGCGGCGAGAAGATTATATTTTATTTTACATCTGAAACACGCGTTGACTTTAGGGAACTTGTAAAGGTTCTTGCTCAGGAATTTAAGACGCGTATAGAACTAAAACAAATAGGTGCCAGAGACGAGGCGCGCCTTGTAGGTGATTGTGGACACTGTGGGCTAAAACTGTGTTGCGCCGGTTTCCTCAAAGAACTGGGCGGCATTACAATGGATATGGCAAAAATACAGAAACACACAGCTGACCCATCAAAAATAACCGGTCGGTGTGGAAAGTTACTTTGTTGCCTGCGATACGAATACAACGACTATAAAGAGTGGCAGGATAAACTACCTCCCGTTGGAACTAATGTCACAACTATAAAGGGGAATGGCGTAGTGGTAGGGCAGGACCTCTATTCAGAGTTGGTAGTAATAGAGCGTGAGACAGGAGACCGTGTGCCTGTAAAGATAGGTGAAATATCTGCTGGCTTCGAGCGGAAGGGTGGATGTAATGGATGCCCTACCGGTGCCTCTGCTGAGTAGTGTATGTTCTTATCGTGGAATTTCCCTTCTTTCCCATATGTTATTTCTATTGCAGGGCAGATTTTAATTTGTTAAATTAGCACCGCTTAAAGAAGGAGTTCCTAATGAGCATAGAGGGAAAAATCGGGAAAAATGTCCTAATCACAAGTATAGACGAGGTTGTGAATTGGTCTCGCAGTTCCTCTCTCTGGCCTATGCTCTTCGGCATCGCCTGTTGTGCGATAGAGATGATGGCAACTGCCGCATCCCGCTATGATTGGGACCGTCTTGGCGTTATCCCACGTGCCTCACCCCGTCAATCAGACCTGATGATAGTTGCCGGAACCGTAAACGCAAAGTTAGCTGAGGTTATTAAACGTCTCTATGACCAGATGCCAGAGCCGAAGTATGTGATGGCTATGGGCGTCTGCACTATCGGTGGGGGACCATATTATAAATACGGTTACAACGTTGTTAAGGGTGTTGATAAGGTTGTGCCAGTCGATATATATGTCCCCGGTTGCCCGCCTCGCCCAGAGGCACTCCTCGACGGCATTATCAAACTTCAGGAAAAAATAAAGAGACAGACCTTAGCGAAGCAGATTAAGACAACTGAGCAAGTCGCATAAAATATGACCGCAGCCACAATAACCAAATCGCTTGAGACACAGGATTTATTAGTGAATATGGGTCCACAGCACCCCTCGACTCACGGCGTACTTCGCCTCCTTGTCAAGACGGACGGTGAGCTTGTGAGTGAGGTTACACCAGTCATCGGTTACCTCCATCGCTGTGCAGAGAAAATCGGCGAAAATCTCACCTACGTAAAATATGTTCCGTACACCGATAGGATGGACTATCTCTCCTCGATGAGCGATAATTTAGCATTCTGTTTAGCCGTCGAGCGGCTTATGCAGTTGGAGATACCGGAACGTGCAAAATATATCCGTATAATAATGGCGGAGTTAAATAGAGTAGCCAGCCACCTCCTCGCATTAGGCACCTATGGACTGGATGTCGGGGCATTTACGCCATTCCTCTACGCATTCAGAGAGCGGGAGATAATAATGAACATCTTCGAATATGTCTGCGGGGCTCGGCTTACATATAATTATGTGAAGGTAGGTGGTGTGATGAAGGATGTGGATAAAAAGTTTGCGGATATGACATTCAATTTTCTAAATATGTTTGAGGCGAAGATTAAGGACTATAATGACCTCTTGACATATAACCAGATATTTATCACACGCACGAGGGGGATGGGCATAATACCTTTATGGCTGGCTATTGAGTATGGTATCTCAGGTCCAAATCTGCGGGCGTCTGGAAGTTCTTTAGATATCAGAAAGATTCAACCATATTCCGGTTATGAGAAATTTCAGTTTGATGTGCCTGTCGGGACAGATGGCATAGGTGTAGTAGGCGATTGCTGGAACAGATATTTCGTGCGGATAGAGGAGATGAGGCAATCCTGCCGAATAGTGAGGCAGGCACTCGAGGCATTGCCCGCAGGCAAATATTGTGGAGATGTGAAACGTGCAGTGAAGCCGTCGAAGGGCGAGGCATATACCAGTATAGAAAATCCGCGAGGAGAATTAGGATTTTATATAATAAGCGATGGCAGTGAAACGCCCATACGCGTCAAGATACGCGCCCCCTCTTTCTGCAACTTGAGCATTCTGCCAGAACTCTCGAAGGGCGTCCTGATAGCCGACCTCATCGCTATCCTCGGGAGTATAGACATCGTCTTAGGCGAGATAGATAGATAGCATAAATAGGGACAGCGACCATTTACCCCGTTAGAAATACATAGTATCACAAGTTTCTTTCTCATGCTCATCCCGTTAGAAATATCTCAAGAGGAGATATTTCCCCAAATTGTTGTCAAACATTCTACCTCTGAAATTTCTAACGGGGTTTACCAAACCCCGTCATCCACAGACGAATGGCAGAATTGAGAGGTTCTTCGGCTCTTTGAAAAGTGAGTGCTTATACAGAACATTTCGTATCTCGGCAAGCCCCGTTAGAAATTTTAATAGTGCAGAGCACAGCGTAGATTTATGGGGCTATCTTACAAAGGCAGATATTTCTAACGGGGTAAGCCAAATATACTGCTCCCCAATAAGAAA
>Ga0154762_1069_pt3 | contig 9493 bp, 8 predicted proteins | sample Rifle2008BG16ft_FD_105770 | JGI IMG/M metagenome (GOLD analysis project Ga0154762, IMG submission 105770) | Planctomycetes bacterium RBG_16_43_13
GCGTTTCTAATGGTAGATTCTCCATCTGCTAATGCTGCGGCGATAAGCATCCTGTTGGTTATACTTTTAGAGCCAGGGACTGTGATAGTTGCATCTATTGCTTTTGAAGGTTTCCTTATTAAAACACTTGAATGACTATGAGTCATACGGTTCAATGTATCATATTATCTTTGAATTTACAAAGGAGTATAAATGGGCACGATTGCCTCCTCAAAGAACGTTAAACTAATAATTGGCGTAATAAGCGGTTTTAATAAACTCTTCGACAACGTTGAGGATGACCTCATAAGTAGGTTTGGTAGTATAGATTATGAGAGTGGGTTAATACAATTTACCTTTACTGATTACTATAAATATGAGATGGGAAGTGGTTTACTTCGTAAGTTCTTTAGCTTTGAACGTTTGATACAACCTGACGATATCGCTGATATAAAGCGTACAACTAATGAGTTGGAAGGAGGATATTCAGCATCTAATAAGTTCTCAGTTAAGCGGCCCATAAATATTGACCCCGGCTACCTCGAATTAAGTAAACTGGTTCTTGCCAGCACGAAGGATTTCTCACACAGGATATACCTACGCAATGGTATCTATGCTGAAGTAACCTTGCTCTACAAGAAAGGAGATTTTTGTTCACTTGAATGGACATATCCCGACTATAAGACAAAGGAATACATCTGCTTTTTCCAAAAGGTCAGGGCTATCTATGAGCAGCAATTAAAGAAATAACGCCAACTGCTCTTATGGTATCAGTACTACCTTCCCGCACTTTATATCCGTTGCTTTTATGGTCTTTATTGCTTCATCGAATTGCGTCAGTGGGAAGTGATGAGTTATTGCAGGCGAGGGGTCCAGTCGCCCACTTTCGATTAGTTTATCCATATCTTCCCACGTCTTAAACATCAGCCGTCCGAATATTCCCTTTATCTTTATCTCTTTCATTATTACAAGGTTTGCTATGTCGATACGCGGTGGCTCTGATGGCAAACCAAATGCTATAAATGTTCCTCCCTTTTTGAGTCCTACAAGCCCGTTAGTGATAGCCATAGAACTGCCAGACATCTCAAGAACTACATCTACATTCCGTATCCTATCGAGAAGGTCGTAGTCCTTGCCGTTAATAATTTCATCTGCCTTCATATCTTGTGCTAACTCAAGTCGCAATTTATTTACGTCTATTGCTATGACCTTCCTTGCGCCCACTGCTTTAGCTACTCCTATTGCAAATAACCCCGTAGGCCCACAGCCGAAGATAGCGACACTCTTTCCCTCAACATTTGCAGCCATAACTACGTGAACGGAATTGCCCATCGGCTCGAATATGGAAGCAATCTCTGCTTTTATTGGCTTATTGTGTTTCCAGGCACATATAGCTGGTATAGCAACATACTCTGCATAGCCGCCGTTGACGTCTCCACCTATCATACGGATATTTTCGCAGATGTGCATATTGTCGGAGAGACATTGTGGGCATTTACCACAAGGGATATGACTTTCTGCAGATACAAAATCACCAGTGCGAATGGCTCGAACACGAGGGATATGGAAGTTTTTAACATCTTTGCCAACCTCTACGACCTCACCGCAGAATTCGTGTCCGAATATACGAGGTGGCTTTATATAGCTCTGCGCCCAGGAATCCCAATTATAAATATGCAGGTCAGTGCCGCATATTGAGGCGGCTTTCACTTTTATTAGCACTTCATCAGAACGGATAGTAGGTATCTCGGCGTCAACGACAGTAGCACCAGGTGACGGCTCTTTCTTCATTATTGCCTTCATCTTCGGCATAATGTCCTCCTTTAGATATTTAAGCAGAGCGTAGTATGCCAATTATAAGAGGAGGAAGTCAAACAGAATAGTAATGGCGATAAAATATCTGCTCTGCTTGTTGAGTGTGATGATACGATATGCTACTTTTTTCTAAACCGCCTGAGGAGACGGAGGTTAACAATATCCATATTGTCTTCTTTTGGTGTCTCGAGCACCATTGGGATTTTTGTGAAACGAACGTCGTTCATAATGAGGCGGAATGCTTCTAAACCAATAGCTCCCTTTCCTATATGCTCGTGCCTGTCCACACGGGAGTTAAGTTCTTTTTTTGAATCATTTAAGTGAAACGCCTTGAGTTTTTTAAGCCCGATTATGCGGTCAAATGCATCAAACGTCTTCTCGTATCCATGTTTGTTGGAGATGTCGTATCCTGCAGCGAAGACGTGACAGGTATCTAAGCAGATACCAATTCGTTCTGAATTGTGTAGTAGCTCTATAATTCTACTTAGTTGTTCGAATCTGTAGCCGATTGTAGAACCTTGTCCTGCAGTGGTTTCGAGGAGTATCTGTAATTTAAAGTCCTTTGTCGCCTTATGTAGTTGGTTTATAGCTTTTGCCATATTTTTTATTCCTACCTTTTCGCCTGCGGCTCTCGGTGAACCTGGGTGAGTAATAAGATAAGCAAGACCTAAATGCTCTGCAACCTTCATCTCGGATAAAAAAGCTGATATTGATTTCTCCCAAAGAGGTTTCTCTGACGTAGCAAGGTTTATCAGATAAGAATCATGTGCAAAGACGGTAGAGATTTTGTTTTCTATACGAGAGATCTTAAATAGTGCTATATCTTCTTCTGTAATTGGTGGTGACTTCCACTGCTGTTGGTTTTTAGTAAATATCTGGATAACGTTACAGGTTGCCTCCCGTCCACGTATGCAGGATTTATATAAGCCGCCTGCTACTGACATATGTGCACCAAGGTTCATAAATCTTGCTATATGACCATTAATAACCATATTATCTTATGTGCTATTCCTTAAAACCTCCATATTTAAGTAGTTGACAATTTTACCATCTTATGTCATAGCTATTAGTTAGGATTATATATTACTATAATTTGACTGAGGTTTTCTTTAGTGGTATAATGTTATTGGCTTAATAAGGAGGGCTAAATGGTTCAACCTGTTTCTGGTAGAAGGGAAGTATCTGTGCCATTCAATCAGGATGTTCGTAGGGTAGAGAACGAGCGAGAAGAAGAGAGGCGTCAACAAGAAAAGCCGATTGAGGCGGAGCGAAGGAAAACGACTGTTGAGACAAGGAGAACAGAGATAGAACGGGAATTAAGACGTGCAGAAAATCCTAACCGAACTAACAATAATGCTGATGATCGCAGGGAGAGCGAAGAGCCGCCGCGCGCAAGGCAGGGGATACCACAGGATAGAGGTAACTTTATAGACCTTTTTGCCTAATCCAATTTTGCCTGACTGCCGATTATATATGATGGAATAAATGGCGCGTTTAGGCGTAGATTTTTATCTAAAAGTGGGATAAAACGCTATGTTGGATAAAGTTCAAGGCGTAGGCAACTCTGGCAATACAGATAAACCATCGAAAAGTGGGCTTGGTGGTATTTTGGGCACACAATTTAGAGATGCAAAGTCCAGGGTAAGTATAAACTCCTCCACGAATCCTTCGGCTAACTACTCCATAGATATGAAAAGACGACTTATTACTGTAGCAGGGGAATTAGAGGAACTCTTGAGTAATCTCTCTACTCTACAGTCACGCGCCAAGGTAGGAGATGAGATACTAACAAATATTACCAAAGTGACGGAACTCCCTTCCGAAAGTAATATAGCTTATGATACTCTATCCCAGTTAAATGACGATATAAAGAAGAGTGGACTGCCGATATCTTATATAGATGGTTTAGATGTCCAGACGCTTGCGAATGTTGGTAAGGAAATTCAGAGTATATTGGATGAGACATCTGCCAGCATAAAGGATATAGAGAAAGCGATAGCGGGGTCGCAGGTGTCGTTCCAGAATATAATTACCGCAGGTGGAACTATAGATGAGGGAGTGGTAGATAATACTGTTACAGGTAATTTTATACATAATGGGCTAAATGGAGAAAATGTTATACTATTGCTGGGAAAATAATGAGGAAAACGGTTATTCTGTTTTTGGCGTGTCTAATTGTCCCTTCTGGGATCTATCTCACATCTCATAGTTTCAGTTCACCAGCGTTTGCAGACAATGCTCCACAGCAAGAAACATACGACTATAGGCAGGATTTCGAGGCAAAAGGTATAAATAGGCCTATAGACGGTTGGGATGAGTTCCACGGAGAGGGCTATCCTTACTATAACAAGTCCAAGCTTACCTTCGATAAAAACAGTGAGCAAAATGCCCACAGCGGTAAGGGATATTTATCCATGAATACTTTAGGTGGCAAAGCCGCCTTCGAGACGGATAGGGCACTGATAAAGATAGATCCTCAAAAATCATACCTCCTAAAAGGATGGGTTAAGTTGTTAGGTTGTAAGTCCAATAAGGCGTACATCTCTATAAGATGGTTAGATAAGCTTGGCATATTCGTATTTGAAGATAGAACTACCTATGTTACACAGGCGACTACAACTGACTGGACAGAACTTCTACTAAACGTTCAGGAGATAGATAAGAATGCCCGATGGGCGCAGATATGTCTCTATTTCGATGGACCAGATGTTTCAGGAACCTGCTTGTTTGATGATATTACTTTATACAGTCAGCCAATGATTAATGTTACAGCGGCAGTGCGAGGTAATATATTTCAGAAAGGTGAGAGTATAAAGTTTGGTATAAGTGCACCTTTTCTGCAAAGTGGTAATTTTACTATTAGCTATAGTGTCAAAAATTATAGAGGTGAGGATATAGCACCAGCCGTAACAACTTCCTATGATGTAACCAAAGGTGCAACACTCTCATTGGATATTAAAGAAACTGGTTACTATGAGGTTATACTTACTGTTAGCGACCAGAAGGGCGTAATCGGGAGCAAAATTATCCCAATATCCGTGATAGATAGTCATTATTTTAGTAAGGACTATGGCAGAGATATTGGCTTGGTAGTCAATCCTTATACATATAGTCATACAAGTGTCCCTTATCTTATACGGGTATTGGATGCCAGCAGGATAAAGCTTGTTCTTATGGATGCCCCATCTGCTACTAAGATTTCTCCACCTACCTTGGCAGAACTGCAAAAATTGGTCGGAGAACTCTGGTCGCATTATGTTGAGACCACAGCTGTTCTCGCCAAACCACCGTCATCTTACTTCAAGAATATAGATGTAGCGGCTTTAGAGGGTGGCTTTAGTAGTTTATTTGCTCTGCCAGAGGATAAGTGGAGCGAGCAGATGCATCAGCTTGTTATACCGTTCAGGGAATATATACAGAATTGGCAGATAGGACTTGAGGGCGATAACACCTCCAGAAGTGCCTCAATTACAGATGAGATTTTAGATAAAGTGTCAGTAGTAATAAGGAAAGAAAAGGAATTCTCATCTGTCGGAATACCAGTTGATTTCATACATCAAATGGAGGATATGAAATCCGCAAAGTTTTACGCAGTCGATACGAAGGATATAACTATGCCTGAGGTGCTGGCATCACAGCCCGCAGGATTTACTTTAGAAGGTAGAGTTAATAAACCGAAATATTACACGCTCTATCTCAAGCCCCTTGGTTATGGTGAGCGATATACTGCCATACAACGTCAGCTCACGGACTTAGTAAAAAAATGTCTATATGCTAAAAAAGGAGGCATATCGGATTTATACGTTCACCTCGAGGCAGATAACATACAGGGATTACTTGACTCTGATGGTGTTCCGCTTGCACCGTTCCTCTGCCTCCGAACGCTAAACGACGTCCTGAGCGGCACCAAGTATGAAGAGAAACATATATTTTCCGAGCCGATTAAGGATATGGTTTTCAAAAAGGGTAGTGAGACGGTGATAGCCGTCTGGTCGGAGGCGGGCGATGTAACTAAAGAAATATATTTAGGTGAGAACGTTAAAGTTATAGATGCCGTAGGTAATGTGAAACATATAAATAAAGATAAACCTGCTATAAAGATAGGCGCCGTTCCTATATTCATTGTTGGAGTAAATAGCAATTTAGTCGATACGCAATTGAGCTTATCATTCGACGACGGAATTATACCATTGAGGGGTAAGCCGACTACCAAGATGCTTACCTTCGCCAACAATTTCGAAGTGGATATAAAGGACATACACATCTCTATTGCGAAAGTTCCGAAGGGATGGCTCGTTAAACCCACCGATATAAGCGAGAGGTCACTCCCAAAGGGCGGATCACTTACTAAAGAGCTTACGTTTGTCCTGCCTCCTACAGAATATGCCTCAACAGGCGAGGTAGTTGTGGACATATCCTTTGTAGCGGATAAGACATACAAACTAAAGGTGAGTAAATCGCTCAGGGTGGTGCCACAGCTCGACGTCTCTATCAGTTTGGAAGAGGGTGCGGTTACAGCATCTAAGAGGGGGACTCTAACTGTCAAGAACCTGTCTAATAGAATGCTTGACCTAAAGGCGTTTATACGGCTACCCGCCTTGCCACCGCTTGAGGTAAATATAGCCCATCTCGCCAGCGAGCAGTCGAAGCCCATAACCACATTCACGATTCCTGACACCCAACTTGCGACAGGATACAAGGTCGCCGTCCAAATCTTCGACCCCGCAGGCGACATTTTTCTTAACAAAGAGATGTTGATAAGATAGACGCACTCTGCTTTATTGAATAGCAGTCCTAATTCTTTACGCCACCATACCTTTACGCTATAATCCGCTTTCAGTTTATGAATAAACAATACGCCGAGATAGTATTCGATATCCCGATAGATAGGAAATTTCACTATATCGTGCCTGAGACATTCCGCCCTGCGATAGACGTTGGCAAACGGGTTCTGGCTCCTTTCGGTAAGACGGATAGAATCGGCTACTGCGTCGGGTTCGCCTCAGAGCCGGATGCAGAAATGGTCAGTCGGCTCAAAGAAATAAAAGAGGTTATTGATGCCGAGCCGATTGTGGATGAAAAAATTCTCGCCCTTACCCGCTGGATGGCGGACTACTATCTATGTTCGTGGGGAGAGGCGCTTAACTCCGTCGTCCCGCCTGCAGTGAAAAAGAAGCCACCAGCTAAACGGCGTAAGGCGGACTACACCCCACAGGAAGCGGATGCCGTTATTACTGAAGAGAAAAAATTAATCACACCTACTCCTGAACAGTTGAAAGCCCTCTCCATCGCAGACGACGCAATTGCTCAGGGGAACCATAAGACAATCCTCCTCTACGGCGTTACAGGTAGCGGCAAAACAGAGGTTTATCTACGTGCTATCGAAAAGGTCGTTCAAAATGGGAAGCAGGCAATCGTATTGGTACCTGAGATATCGCTTACACCCCAGACCGTGAGCCGCTTCAAGGCAAGGTTCCCCCGCACGGCTGTCCTCCATAGTTATCTTACGGAGCGCGAGCGCGCATATTGGTGGAAAGAAATCAAGGACAACAAAATTGACGTCATCGTCGGCGCCCGCTCCGCCATCTTTGCCCCAGTCCGCAGTTTAGGTATGGTAGTAGTGGATGAGGAACACGAGAATACATACAAGCAAGAGAGCACCCCGCGCTATCACATCAGGGATTTGGCAGTGAAGCGAGCCGAGATTGAGAATGCCGTCGTCATCCTCGGCACTGCGACCCCTTCACTCGAAGCATATTATTCTGCAGAGACGGACGTTTATATGATGTCCAAACTGCCCGACAGGATAGAGAAACGTCCTATGCCTAAAATCGAGGTAATAGATATGGTTAGTGAAATGGCTGAGGTGAAAAGATACCCTGTGATTTCACGGCAACTCAAGAAACTCATCGGCGAGGCGGTCGGTAGGAAAGAGCAGGTGATACTTTTCCTTAATAGGCGCGGCTTCGCCACCTATATAAATTGCAGACGTTGTGGCTGGGTTATGCGGTGTAGCCAATGCGATGTTGCACTCAATCATCACAAGCAGAGCAATATGGCTCTCTGCCACCACTGTAATATCAAATCCAGCATTCCTACTACCTGCCCCGAATGCAGTGTCGGCACTGTTCGTGAATTCGGCGTTGGAACGGAGAGGGTAGAGGAGGAAATCGCAACTGCGTTCCCTGATGTTCGGATTTCTCGAATGGATAGCGACAGTATGATAAAGAAGAAGGACTACGAATCCGCCATCAGCAAATTGTGGCATAGCGAGGTGGACGTTCTGGTCGGCACGCAGATGATAGCAAAGGGGCTTGATGTCCCAAACGTTACACTCGTAGGCGTCGTCTCTGCGGATACGCCGTTTCATATACCCGATTTTCGCTCTGCCGAGAGGACGTTTCAATTGATAACACAGGTGGCTGGTAGGGCGGGGCGCGGACCGAAGGGCGGGCGCGTCGTTGTGCAGACGTTTAATCCTGACCATTATGCAATAACCGCCGCAGTCAAATACGACTACGAAGGTTTTGCAAAAAAAGAATTAGAAATGAGGAAGGAATTCGGCTATCCGCCTTTCACGCATTTAGTAAGAATACTCTTGCAGGGGAGGGACGAAAAGATAGTTCGTGAGAATACTGAAAGGATGGTAGAAATCTTGAAGGGACGTTTAGGCGAGGAGACACCGCAATCCGCCGTCGATATTCCCTATTCTCCATTCCCCATTCCGCATTTGTCCATCCTCTCCGCCCCCGCACCGCTATATAGGATTAGAAACAGATACCGTATGCAGATACTGATAAAGACGTCCGACCTCGCAACCGTTCAGAGAGAACTGAAACAGATATTCTCCCGCCGTCCAGTCGCTGGCTCTATACAATTAACGGTAGATGTTGACCCTGTGAGTATGATGTAGTATTACTTCCCAGCGATTGCCATCTTTTGTATCTGTATCAACTCCTTTATCCCGCTCTCTGCAAGGTTAAGAAGTTCGTTCATCATTTGACGTGAGAATGTCTTTCCCTCTGCGGAGCCCTGCACCTCGACGAGTTCGCCTTTCCCCGTCATTACTATATTCATATCCACATCTGCTCTTGAATCCTCCGCATAGCAAAGGTCGAGAATTGGCTCGCCTTTTATAATGCCGACGCTGACGCCTGCGACTGCGTCCCGCACAGGATTGCGGGGAAAGACGACGCCTTCCTCTTTGAGCGATTCCACTGCATCAACCAATGCAACGTAGGCGCCGGTGATAGCCGCCGAACGCGTGCCGCCATCTGCCTCTAAAACGTCGCAGTCAAGCCAAATAGTTATTCCCTGCGGTATTACGCCAAGCATCTCTAAGTCAGTAATCGCCCTGAGCGACCTGCCGACTAATCGCTGGATTTCCTGTGAGCGTCCGTCCACCTTGCCCACTCGGTCGCGCTGTTTTCTCTGCGGCGTGGAGGCGGGGAGCATTGCGTATTCCGCAGTCAGCCACCCCTTGCCTTTACCCTCGAGGAATTCTGGGACGGAGTGTTCGACTGACGCTGTGCAGAGGACTTTTGTTCTGCCCATTTTTATCAGCACTGAGCCGGGGGCGCTCTCGGTGAAGTGGCGGATTATCTCGACCTGCCTTATCTGATTTTGTAGACGGCCGTCAATTCTTTTATCCATATTTTATTCCTCCTCACCACTACGTCCACCCTCGGCGGCTTCTTCT
>Ga0154762_1162_pt2 | contig 9489 bp, 9 predicted proteins | sample Rifle2008BG16ft_FD_105770 | JGI IMG/M metagenome (GOLD analysis project Ga0154762, IMG submission 105770) | Planctomycetes bacterium RBG_16_43_13
CTGTGCCTTTTTATAATCCTCTGCGGCATTGCCTCTTATGATGTAGCCCATCCCGCCTGCGACGAGGACTTTTCCATTGTCGAGAAGCGTGGCGGTGTGCATACCGGGAGCGGATGGGATGTCGATACGGGCGTCGCCGAGTGAGCCGACTTCGCTCCATTTATTTTTATTTGCGTCGAAGAGGGCGGAGGCGAGGATTGGCTCGATAGATGCCTTCGCATCTTTTTTCTTCAGGTTTTCGATAGTCAATCCGCCGATAGCGAGGACATTGCCGTCGTTCAAGAGGACTGCGCGATGGAGCGCGCGGAAGGACGTATCGGTATCAGCGTCTAATTTTTTGATGGTGTTGAAAGTTTTGATGTTAGAAGTTTTATAGGCGTCCAGGGCGTCCAATTTTTTAACGGTGTCGATGTGATGCTTGTCCTTCGTTTTCATTTCGTCGTTCTCCTTATTAGTATGGTGTGCCTGCCCGCAGGCGATTGGGAAAAGTAGCAGACAGCAAAGTTGGCTTACTCTCAACCACTTTTTCGATATCATACTCTCTGATTTTAGAACAAGTTATCCATCCAAATATCGGTAATGTGTAATACTGTGGGCATACTCTATTATATTTTCTTTGCAATTACAAGCGTTCTCCTATATATTCTCGGGCTGTCGCAACAATATATTAGCAGTATAGTAAATGTAGTGATAGTATGGTTTTATAACTCAGGGCAGGTAGCTCAGCGGTAGAGCTCTGGACTGAAAATCCAGGAGTCGCCGGTTCGATCCCGGCCCTGCCCATATTTAATATGGCAAGTTAATTTATGTCCATTACTTCTAAACATACACTATCTGAATTAAAAGGTATAGCTAAGCACCTACGTCGACATATAATTAATATGACCACTGCCGCTGGTTCTGGACATCCTGGCGGTGCTTTGTCTGCTGTAGAGATAGTAACAACGTTATATTTCCGTGTAATGAGGTATGATGTGAATAATCCTAAATCGCCGGATAGAGATAGATTTATATTGTCAAAGGGGCATGCGTGCACGGTGCTATATGCGGCGTTAGCAGAGATGGGGTACTACGAGGTAGATGAGCTCGTATCATTTAGAAAACTTGGCAGTCCATTTCAGGGACATCCTTGTATGAAGAAAGCAGTTGGCGTAGAAATACCAACTGGTTCTCTTGGGCAGGGGTTGTCTGCTGGCATAGGGATGGCGCTTGCTGGGAAGTTAGATAAAAAGGACTATAGAGCGTATGTGTTATTAGGTGATGGAGAAAACCAAGAAGGTCAGATATGGGAGGCGGCTATGTCAGCTGCACATTATAAACTTGATAATCTTTGTGTTATATTAGACCATAACAATTTACAGATAGATGGTGCTGTATCAGATATTATGGCTATCGAACCAATTGCGGATAAATGGCGGGCATTTGGGTGGAATGTGATCTGCGTAGATGGTCATAACTGGGATGATATATTCTCTGCTTTTGATACGGCTAAAACCGTAAAAGGCAGGCCTACTATCATCATAGCTAAAACAGTAAAGGGGAAGGGGGTCTCATTTATGGAAGGTCAGGTTGATTGGCATGGCAAAGCACCCTCAAAAGAGCAAAGCGAAAAGGCGTTAAAAGAACTGGAATAACTACTACCGATAAACCATTTCTTAAATATAAAAAATGTTCACTTGTCTTGGTATAGAAACATCCTGTGATGAGACATCTGCCTCTGTAGTAGTAGATGGCAAGAAGATACTATCTAACGTTGTCCAAACGCAGATCAATTTGCATAAGATATATGGTGGTGTTGTACCAGAGATTGCCTGCCGTGCCCATATAGAAATGATATTACCTGTAATTGATAAAGCATTATCTGACGCATCTCTCTCTTTGGACGATATAGATGCTCTGGCGGTAACAAACTCCCCCGGTTTAATTGGTGCACTACTTGTAGGAGTATCTATAGCCAAGTCATTAGCTCTAACAACTAACCTGCCTCTTATAGGTGTTGACCATATACAAGCACATATTTATGCCTGCCGGCTTGCCAGTGAACAGGAGGATGGAGAAACTATCAAGTTACAATCGCCATCATATCCTTGCATAAGTATGGTTGTATCGGGTGGTCATACGAGTATTTATCTTAGCGAGAGCGAAATAGAGCATAAACTTCTTGGCTCTACTACTGACGATGCCGCAGGAGAGGCATTTGATAAGGTGGCTAAGATACTTGGTCTCTCGTTCCCGGGAGGCCCTGCTATAGAGAAATCAGCTATGGATGGTGATAGGGATGCTATAAAATTACCACGTGCATATTTGGACAAGGATTCTCTCGATTTTAGTTTCAGTGGCATAAAGACAGCAGTTCTCTACTACGTGAAGGGGCAGAATGCTCTAAAAGATAGGATATTGAGCCAGAAGGAAGTATCAGACATATCAGCGAGTTTTCAAGAAGCTATGGTAGATATTTTAGTAGATAAAGCTATAGCAGCTGTTCAGAAAAACCAAGTGAGTAATATAGTTGTAGGTGGTGGGGTAGCTTGTAATAAAAGATTAAAGGAGAAACTCTGTGAAAAGGCATCTTCATTTGGCTACAGTGCGTATTTTCCGCCAGCTAAGTTTTGTACCGATAATGCAGCAATGGTAGCCGGCATTGCATATCATTTATGGAAAGCAGAAAGAATTTCAGATTTGTATTTGGATGCAGTTCCTACCAAATTGTGTTAAAAGTATACCTAAGATAGTATCTTATGTCGTTAAACTTATAAGAGCATAATATGGGTGTTGAGGAGCATAAGAAATATTCTGGTGATGTGGGTGTTGTAAGATGTGCTATTCTTGTAATTAGCGACACCAAGACATTTGATACGGATACATCTGGGAAATTGGCTCAAGAGGTGTTGGAGAAGGATGGTAATGAAGTTAAGTTGCGTAGTATAATTAGAAACGATGTAGAAGTGGTAAGAAAGGAGATATCTGTATTGCTGTCAGAGAACATTGATTTGATAGTAACAATAGGGGGGACTGGTATTAGTAAAAAGGATTTGAGTATAGAGGCAGTACGCGAGTTTTTAGATAAAGAACTTGATGGGTTTGGTGAGCTATTTCGCAGTATGAGTGTAAAAGAAATTGGCACAGCCGCAATTATGAGTCGAGCACTATTGGGCACTTCAAATGGTAAAGTAATATTGTGCATACCCGGCTCTACAGCCGCAGTTCGTCTGGCGATAGAGGATATCCTATTACCAGAACTAAAGCATATACTTTGGGAACTTAGAAGATATGCTTAATTGGTTCTGGCAGTTAAGATTGTGGGGCAAAATAGCACTATTAGTTTTTTTATCACTCATATTAGGATTATTACTGTATATTGTAGTTATGGCAGTACAGTATAATAGATTCAACACCACCGTTGACAACTTCATACCGTATAATGCAGATGTGAAGTTCTTTGTAAATGATGCTGAAAGCAACTGGTCTAATATTCAGAAAACAGAGCTATATAATGTAATTAGGAAAGCTATTACTGAAGACAAGGTAATTAGAAAGCAAATCTCTACATATCTATCTGGCAATAAGTTGCCTACTTTGGAAGATATAGGGGATGTAAGGTTTAGGCAGAGATACAGCAGTTTTATTTCTGAATATTGGACTTTGCGTCTATTTGGGAAGTCGGTAGGGGGTGGGGCAGTAATAGGCGATAGTATATCAGATATCAAGATATTAGTTGCTACCAAGATATCTTTTATAGATTTTCTGCTTAAACCGTTTATTGGTGTCTTCCATAATGTTGTAGACCTCGATATCATTGATAAGGGCAACATAAAGTATTTCCGTAAGACATTATCAAGCACGTCTAATATTTATATAGCCATAGAGGATAACATAGCTGTAATTAGCAATGATGAACAGCTTCTGATTTCTTCCATAGACAGTTCTTTGGTCAACATTCCCAAAGTGAGCGGAACAAAGGCAGATGTTCCTATACGCGTTGGTATAGATTTATCCAAGGATAATGCTATTTTAGATAAGTTTAGAGATGTTTTCAGAGTATTTCCTACGAACGCCGTGATGCATTTCATAGAGCCGAACGATATAAAATATATAGAGATAGATGCTAATTACTTACATAGTGGATTACATACTAACGTATTATTGCATTTCGTAGAAAATAAGATATCGCCGTTTAGCCAATCGTTAGAAACAACTAACCATATAGCTATTGAGCCGCAACATTATACGTTCTCTGAAATATTTAATGTGAGTAACTATACTTTATGGAGTAAATTGAAATCATACCTACTCATTACAAGTGATAACAAGATTAGAAATGAAACAGAACGTATATTAAGTAACACATTAAAGTCCCTTATAGATAGTGGATTTGAGAGCAGATTATTACCACAACTGGATAATGCCAGTTGCATAGCTATAGACAGTGAAGAATTTACCTTCAGGAGTGGCGATAGTAAGTGGACAGGACAGTTTCCTACAATAGTGTTTATAGCTGCGGTTAAGGGAAGTGGGCGGGTTGTTAATGTGTTAGATGATGTTGCTAAAAGTATATTAAGTAAGAACCAACGGCTCGGCAGTATATCACGAATGGATTATAATGGTTCTGATATTCACTTCTTCGATAGAAACTTTTCATCTTTTGAGGTGGCAAACGTAGTTAATCCTTACTATGCTGAGGTAAATGGCTATCTGGTTTTAACCACGTCCAAATCTTCTATGCTAAAAACAGTTGATATGTTATCAGATGTACACATGAAACGTTCTGATGAAACTTCCACTCATCACATTGCAAAGATAGATGTAAATGTTGGTAAAGTTATAAAAGCGACTGAAGGACCTATACATCTTATAGCAGAGCAGACGGTTAATACGCCTGATAATAGGAGATTGAAGAGGACGCAGATAGAGAAGGCAGAATCTACGTATAAGAAAAGTCCAAGCGGTATGAATTCGGAGGAATTTGCTAAACACATTGACCAGCTTGTTACAGTGGCTATGTCTAAGGAGCGAATGGAAAGGGAATTAATATTGAAGCAGGATATAAGGTTTTTAGATTACTTGGATACTGTTAATATTAAAATATATATGGAAGGTAATGTAATGCATATTACTGCTGATGTTAGAGTATTGTCAAAATAGTCCTTCTTGATTTTCTTTCTTTGGTGTTATCCCTATATGTTTGAATGCAATCTCTGTTGCCTTTCTACCTCGCGGGGTGCGATGTAGGAAGCCCTGCTGTATAAGGAACGGCTCATATACGTCTTCTATAGTATCTTCCTCTTCTCCGACTGATACTGATATAGTACTCAAGCCAACAGGTCCACCATTATGTGCAACTAATGTCTTTAGTATCTTCCTGTCCATTTCATCAAGCCCTTTTATATCGACACCAAGCATATTTAAGCCCTCTATTGCTATTGCCTTTGTTATCTTGCCCTGTGCCTTTACCTGTGCTAAATCTCTTATGCGTCGAAGATATCTATTAGCAATTCTCGGTGTGCCGCGTGAACGTTCCGATATTATAGTAGAACTCTCATCATCTATTGCTACACCTAATATTCGAGCCGAGCGGTTTATTATTGCCTTTAGGTCATCATACGGATAGAAATCGAGTTTCTCAAGTATGCCAAATCTTGCTCTGAATGGGTCGCTTAGTAGCCCCTCTCGTGTTGTTGCACCTACGAGTGTAAACCTTTTTAGTGGAAGGTTTATAGTTCTGGTATGAGGTCCGCTGTCCACATTTATATTTATAAAAAAATCCTCCATAGCAGAATATAGATATTCTTCTACGTCAGCACTTATGCGATGTATCTCGTCTATAAATAATATATTTCCTTCTTCTAACTTGGTTAGTATGCTTGCGAGGTCGCCCGGCTTCTTGAGTATAGGTCCGGATGTCTGCTTTAGGTCTGCTCTCATTTCGTATGCAACCAGATGTGCCAACGTTGTCTTGCCTAAACCAGGCAAACCTGAAAAGAGTATATGGTCAAGTGGCTCATGTCTTTTCTTCGTCGCCTTTATAGCTATATTAAGGTTTCCTACAATCTTTTTCTGCCCTATAAACTCTAAAAACGAAGTAGGGCGTAACGTCTCCTCAAACTTGTTGTCTTCCTCAGATTTGTAGTATGGATTTGCGTTCTTCATCAGGATAAGGATTTTAAGCCGAATATCTGATTAAATCAAGGATTTGGGCTTGCCCCGTTAGAAATTTTTCGTATTGTGGGACTTTTCTTCAGGGTTGTAAATAAGCCCTCTCCTGCAGGATATTTCTAAACGGGGCTTGATTTTTTCAATAATTATGTAATAATTACACCTCTATCATCGAACTATAACCGTATATTGTTAGTTTTATTGTTTAGAAAGGAGGCGCTTATGGCAAAGTGGAGTTTGGTTGCAGTAGGGGTGCTCGCAGTGGTTGGAGTCCTGTTCGGCGGGCTTGTCTATGGTATGGAAGGCGACCTTACCCTCAAGGTAAGTTGCAGCGGTGCACATACCTCTCCCGGTGGATACGGTGCAGCAGGGGGATATCCATTTGATTTAGGTGGTGAGGCAAAGGCATCAGGTGCCGTTCTCGCGAAAGGTGGCGAAAAGGCACTTCAGGCGATATTTGGTTCACTAACTGACAAAAAGAATGGCAATGCAAAGGTTACAAAAGTATCCGGCGATTTGAAGATAAAGGGTGGCAAGGTCTCTGGTAATGTAAAAATAGAGTGGAGCGTTCAGAGCAATCCTATGTTTGTTCAGGGTGATTTAGATGGGACTGCCAGCGGCGAAGGCAACATTACCTCAATTAGCTTCAAAGGCACAAATGTTAAGGCAGGTGGTTTATGGAATTGGGGTGGTGGTAATGCTACGCTCGGCGGTAGCGGCAGTTTTAGTGTTAGTTCAAAGTAGTTATATAGGTTTATTGTTTAAGGAGGGTTACTTATGAAAAAAGGGTATGTATTATCAGTAGGATTAGTGGTTATAGCGGCGATATTAGCAGGAGGTCTTGCTTATGCGTATGGTGATGTAACCGTTAAGGTAAATTGTAAGGGGTCGTTTAAGGGATACTCGGCAAGCTACCCATTCAATATAAATGGTAATAGTAAAGTATCCGGTGATGTTCTTGCCAAAGGTGGCGAAAAAGCACTACAGGCAATCTTCAAGGGATTAACAGTCGGCGGTGATAATAAGAAGGTAGAGGAAGTTACAGGTGATTTGAAGATAAAAGATGGCAAGGTCTCGGGAAAGGTGAAGCTACATTGGACAGTGAATAATAACCCTAAAAACGTGGAATGTGATATAGAAGGCACAGCCAGTGGAGAAGGTAGTATCACCTCTATCAGCTTCAAGGGCAAGAACTACAATGTCAACGGTACTTGGAACTGGGGTGGCGGTGTATTTAATATGACAGGAGAAGCCACATTAGAAGTTAGCTCTAAGTAGTAGGTTATATATTAGGAGATTTCTATGTTAAAGCATTTAGTAGTATTAGCATTTTTTGTTACCGCTTTCTCTGTTACTTCCTATGCAGATGATAAGCTGCCCCTTAAAGTAGAGTGCAGTGGCAAGCACGTGGTAGAGTTTAGCGGTGCGGAGTATCCCTTTGACCTGAGCGGAGAAGCGAAGGTATCAGGTGCCGTTCTTGCGAAAGGTGGTAAGGATGCCCTCAAGGCAATCTTCGGCTCCCTGAAAGATAATGAAAACAAAGATATCGACGACAAGGGTGAGCCGGTTACAGATGTGTCGGGCAAGTTCGACGTAGCTGATGACGGTGCTATCTCCGGCAACGTGAAAATAAAGTGGAAGGTTAAAGGCAACAATATGTCCATATCAGCTAAATTGGAAGGTACAGCCACAGTTAAAGATGGCGCGGTTACCTCTCTCACCCTGAAAGGCACTGATGTAAAGGTCGCAGGTGAATGGGAATGGGGCGGTGAGGAGCCCGCCAAACTCACAGGCGAGGGCACATTGGCAGTTAGTTCAGAGAAGGGCGGTAACGGCGATAAGCACGACGACCATAAGGAACACAAAAAGTAAGTCGAGACAATAGGCAAAATATTAGAGGAGTGGCAGTGAAATGCCTCTCCTCTTTTTATTTTTGCTTCAGTATTTTTATAGCACTCCGCTTCTTGATTTGGTATCTTCTAAACTATGGTCATATACAAAGATGCCGACTATAATTGGGTCTATAGCGAGGGTCGCCACGCCCTCGCTAAACTCTCCCTTGGCAGAGTCATCTCCGCAGATAAAGAAAACCCTAAAAACATCACCCCATTCCAGCAGTCGTTAATAGATACCTACACCATAAGGGACCCAAGCGAAATCTCGGAGAAGAGATGGGCTGCACTTGGTTTATATCACCTCATCGAGATACTAAAAGACGGTACGAAGAGATACTCAGGGCTGAAGATAAATTCCCACCGCTGGGAAAAGGACTTCTACGAATTTGCCGCTAATCTGCTAATAACGAGAGGCACGCTCAGTTTCTTCGCCCCCGATGGCTCCCGCAAATGGCTCAATATCAATTTCCCCGCCCAATACGACAGCGTCTGGCAATACGTGATGGCATATTACACACAGATTTTCGGCAGTAAGATAAGCACCGCCACACAAATCGCCTACGCACAATCAATGTATATGCACGACAGAGGAGTCGATAGATGGCTCCGTCAACGTAAGGCGTGGGCAGGGCAGGAGGGGAAAAGTGCCTCCTCCGTCAGGAAATACCCCCCTCGCTACCTCTTCAAATTCACAAATAGATTCAAACTCGAGTCGCTCTTCTTCGCCTTTCACCACACGCTCGCCGTATTCTGCGGGCTCATAAAGCCCGGAGGCGTCTTCGAGCAACCGCTTCCTCCCACAAATATACAGGAGCCGGTAACCGACCTCGGTTTGGCGGTCGGCTTCCCGAAATCCGTAGAGCCGGGCGATTTCGACGGCATCCTCCGAGAGGGATTAGTCGGCGAGATAATGTTCCTCGACTCACTCTTCCCATCTACAACGGATAAGGCGCGGCTCTTCGAACTCTTCAATATCGGCGTCGAGGCGCTCGGCATACCGAAGCCCGAGCGGAAGACCCGCAACTGGCGCCAGTTCTTAGGTGCGATTGAGAGCCCCTCCGCAGGCGTCATCCGCTTCCCGCTACTCCGCGAGGGCGCATACTTCTCAGGCGAGAATCTGCGAAAACTAATCAAGAGGGGCTTCGTTCGGAAACTCCGCTTCGCCTGCCACAACGTCTCCGCCCTCCAGTGCGGACCTGACTTCCCGCCCTCGAGCGGATTCCCCAGCAACCTCGAGACAGCAATCGTCCCCATCGCCAAGCCCTTCGCAGGCGAGATTGACTACGAAGAGGGGGCGGATTAAAGAGATATATGGATGACATCTATCACTATTTCTCTATGCTAAAACTACCGCTACCGTTGACTGTTTTTTATTCCTTGCCATTAGTTTAGAGCCGCTTTATAATCTGCTCTTATGAAATCTGATGCTACTGCTGTAGGC
>Ga0154762_1067_pt1 | contig 9469 bp, 13 predicted proteins | sample Rifle2008BG16ft_FD_105770 | JGI IMG/M metagenome (GOLD analysis project Ga0154762, IMG submission 105770) | Planctomycetes bacterium RBG_16_43_13
ATCCTCCATATAAACATATTCCTATCTTTATTGCTCATTTACCGTAAAAATAACTTGCTGTTGACTACTTACATCATCAGGATTAGTTACTACTACATTATATTGACCTGTAGTAGCACCTGTCAGATTGAACTGGACCGTTATCTGCGTACTATTTACAACTACTACATTAGTACCATTAATTGTAGTATTACCACTAACTAAAGATACTTTTGCACCGCTTAGATAGTTTGTTCCCGTAATCGTTACGCTCACAGTAGTATTACTCACAGCGGTATTTGGATTGATGCCAGTAATAGGTGATAAAATAGGGACAGCGACCATTTATTTAACCCAATAATTTATCGTATTCAGAATGATTACCAATCCTCACAGACCAATATCGGTCAACTTTCTTTAGATGTAGTGCTGGATGTCGTGGTTTCTCTTTAAGAATGGCGAAGTTTCTGTCAGACAAACGTTGGATGTGATTAGGCAATTTTCTATAGTGTCTCCAGAAGCCATTGCTTGCATAATGGTTCATAACTCCCTGAATTTGCCCTTCCTAAAATCCACAATTGCCTTCTTAGCGATGGTGCTAATCCTCCCCTTCCTTACATCTTCCTTGAATTGTTTATCCCACACCTCAGCGTCGAACTCGTCGAACCACGTCCGAAACCGAGCCAACTCTTTTGATGGGAGATTTAGTATCGCTCTTTCAATCTTAGCAACTGTTACCATACTCGCCTCTATAATTTCTGCTATATTTATACCGCAGAATGTTAGCTATGTCAAGTGGTTATGGTCTATCGGACATACTGCTCCCCATCCATACCCCACTATAAATAGAAACCCTCGACATTATATGTTATAATTCAGGGCATTATATATCATAAATGTAATGAAGGCAATAGCATTGCTCTCAGGCGGTTTGGATTCTACAGTCGCACTTGCGAAGGCACGGGAGAAACATAAAATCGTCCTCGCCCTCAATTTCGATTACGGACAACGTGCGGCGAGGAGGGAGGACTCCGCCGCTCGACGTGTCGCCAATCACTACAAGATACCGTATAAGAATATAAAATTAGAATGGCTCGAAGCAATAACGGATACAGCACTTGTGAAAGAAAGTCGGTCGCTCCCGCTACTGAAGATGTCACAACTCGACAACAAAAAAATCACGACTAAGACGGCGAGGGCGGTGTGGGTGCCGAATAGGAACGGCGTATTTATAAATATAGCGGCGGGTTTTGCGGAGGCGGTCGGGGCGCGGCTTATTGTTACAGGGTTTAATAGAGAGGAGGCGGAGACGTTTCCCGACAACTCGCAGGGATTTATGGACGCAATAAACAAGTCGCTCGCATTTTCTACGCTGAATAGCGTGAAAGTTACAAGCCCTACGGGTAAAATGGACAAGGTAGCGATTGTGAAATTGGGTATGAAGATAAATGCCCCGCTCGAATTTGTGTGGAGTTGCTACGAGGGCGGGCGGACGCAGGGTGGGCAGTCCGCAGGATCGTGCAAGAGATGCGAATCGTGCCAGAGATTTATGAGGGCGTGCGAAAAATCAAAAATCAACCCCGTACCGTCCCCATTATTTCTAAAGAAATAAATATGTTTGAAAGTAAATGGTTTGTACCGTCAATAATAGGTATTGGGATAGTTTTGCTGATATGTGCTATATTATTTTTACCTTGTTTCGGAGTAGAGAAAAAGGATATAGCACTACTTGTAGCTACTACCGTATTGACAGTAATAGTTACTCTAATTGCAATTACAATTCCTATTCGTCATGATATTATTAGTCGCAGGAATGAAAAAGAAGAAGAAATGAAGCAGATTTATATAAATAGCGTGATGTTTATAGGTTCAGAACTGGCTAATAATGTGGAGCTTTTACAGAGGGTAAAAGATACTATGGGTAAAAATGAAAAGGTTGCCCCATCAAAGGGACTACTATATGAATTGGCAGGAGTTGAAGTTGCTGGAAGGGCACTGCAATGTTTGGATGATAGATCTTATGGCGATATAATAGCATCTGGTATTTTAGTAAAGGCACAAGATAGCGAATTTATAAACCGTTTACAAATGACTTATCAGGATATAAGACATTGTAAAGTGAGATTTGGGGAATGGGCTGAGATTTCTCATATGACTCTAAATCCACCTCCACCAATCAAGATAGAGGACAGCATAAATATGCATCGCGATGAAGTAGAGAAAGTTGTTAGGATATCGAAAGAAGAGCGTGACAATACTATTAAATCAATTGAGGAATGTATAAAAGCGGGGAATAAGGTTATTAAGCAATATGGCAAAGAGTTTACAATTCAGATGACTACGCAGGATGGCAAAGAGATTGAAAGAGAGATAAAGTGAGGCGAAAAATAGTGACACTGACCATTTATTTTTGATTTTTTAAGCTATGGCAATCGGTCAGACATTGAGGCAACTATTCCACAATATGCTGGTGGAGGGGATGCTCACAGGCGTCGTATATTACGATAGGGGAAAGCGGGCATTCGTAGGGAGAGCCGCTCCATACACCTACACATTGAAAACGTCCCTGCCCACATCCAAGCAGAGGGATATGAGGGAGGCGCTTACGCCCCTTGCGAAGGGCTGGAGCGAGATTGCTACGAAGTGGGTTCGCCCCGTTAGCCCCGTTAGAAGTCCAACTTCTAACGGGGTTAGAAGTAATCCCGACTTATCGGGGCGAGAAACTTCTAACGGGGTTCATAAGCCCGATGGCACGCAAACCCTCTTCTATCCCGAGACGTCTCCTGACAAGATTACCCTAAACCAGAGGAAGGGGTGGGAGGGTGTGGCTAAAAGGGATAGGGATGCCAATCGGAAACGGCTACGGTATTATCAGATGGGTGAGAAGTTGAGCATACCCTGTTACAAGTGCGGCGGGTTCCACCGTCGGAGGAGGCATCTGCGTCCTGCCAAGCGGTGCGGCATCATCCCGCGCGGTGCAGTTCTCACCTCCGGCTATAATGCATACATCCGCCACAATATGTATGCCTACAGCGTCGGGTGGGGGATACCGCGCTTCGAGCCGCCATTTCTATCAGGCAAGGCATCCCCGCCAGAAATACTTGGCGTGTGGATTGAGGGAGACAAGATAATGCTCGCCATAGAGGAGGGCAGTTATCCGCGGGGCTTCCTACAACGTGCTATCAGGATTTGGGCAACTATACAGTATTGCGGTTTGGGGTATGAGTTCTCAATAGTCGGCGCTGTGGAGTTGACGGGAAAGTTTAGACCTAATGACCAGAAGGGTGGGCAGTCCGCAGGACGAAGTGAGCCGTCCGCAGGACTTGGTAAGAGGCGACCTATACACTTGGTAGTGGTTGATGTATTCGACGTTTCTAAACATACGTGGGGTGTGGAGGAGGTGTCCATTACAGACCTCGATGGCGGGAGGGCTACATTTCAGTGTGATGCGGTAACGGCTAAGGATGAGGATACGGGGGCAATAGTAAGTGCGGTAGGGAATATGAAGGATGTAGAACTTCCCCGCAGGAAAGAAAATGGTAAGATAAAGAAGATAAAGGAGCACGTGAGAAGATATAAGCGGACACATAACACCGTATCCCCCATCTCTAAATTAAAGGCAAAAATAGCTGGTGAGATATACCGTGCCGAGAACAAGGAGAAGATAAAAATCTCTAAACAAAAGTGGGAAAAGGAGAATAGGGAGAAGATAAATGCCAAGCACCGTAAACGTTACAAGGAGGACGCTGAATTTAGGAGGCGGATTAAGGCAAGTAAGAAAAAGTGGGTGATGAAGAATAAGGAGAAGGCGTGCGGGTATGTAAAGAAGTATAACCAAAAGAACCGCGAGCGTATAAATGCCCAGAGGCGTGAGAGAAGAGCCAGAAAAAAGAAGGAGGGGAAGTAAGCGGTTATGAAAGATAAGGGATATCTGCTGGAGGTTTTCTCATCATATCAGGGCGAGGGCATCTATGCAGGAGTTCGGCAGATATTTATACGGCTTGGGGGATGCAATATCAGGTGTAATTACTGTGATACGCCCGAGAGCTGGGTGTTCCAGAAGACGTATAGAGTGGAGAATCCGCCCGAGAGCCAACTATTTGAGACGTTCAGTAATCCTGTCGGCACGGCGGATATTATTTCAGTTGTGAAGGAATATGTAGAAGGGGCTAACAGGGCGAAATATCATTCCATCAGTATAACTGGTGGTGAGCCGTTGGTTCAGGCCGCATTTCTGCAGACGTTATTACCGCAACTGCGGGAATTCGGACTGCCCATATATTTAGAGACGAATGGGACTATGGCGAGTAAGTTGAGGCAGGTGATAGACCTTGTGGACATAGTTGCCCTTGATATAAAACTGCCATCCTGTCCGGGTGTTGAGATGAGTTGGGAGGACACGGCGGAATGTATCTCTATAGCGAGTAGTAAAGATGTGTTCGTGAAGATTGTCGTAACGCAGGATAGCAGGGAAGAAGAGATAGAAAGGGCGGGCGGTATTGTGAAGGGTATAGACGTGGCAATACCTGTAGTTCTTCAGCCGGCTACGCCAGTGAATAGTGATGTAGTTCCGCCAGATGGGGAGCGGATAAGTTTATTCTCAGATATTATTAGGAAAAAAGGACTAAACGTTCATATAATGTCGCAGATACATAAACTTGTGGGATGGCACTGATGTACCCAGCACCTAAATTTTATGTAGTGCCTTATATTAATTAGAATTTATTAGTAAAATTTAAGTGCTGGGTTGCCGATTATAGTTACGCCTGATATAGATATTGAGAGAGGGCAGAATGAGAGTTATTTATTTTTATGGTGGTGTAAATGGAGCTATACAGGTTAATACCGGAGATACTGCCGTATTTGATAGTATCTGCTTTAGGCGTTCTAATCTATTTAGCGATACTTTCTCTTGTGCACATACAACTATATCTAATAAGTCGTGTGGAGAGGCAGGAGAATGCAAAGATACGAATGCTTCAGGAATTAGCTAAAGTTGGTCAGCCGCCGCCGAAACAACCGCAGTAAATTATACAAAAGCAGGGCAATACCTATTCTTAAAAATACAAAAAGGGATCTGATATCCATAATACGATTATGGATATAGTTAGAAGAAAAACAAGCAATTCACAAAAAAGTATAGCGTTAAAAATAGCGAAACCATCGTTACTAAGATGCCTCCAGAAAAGAAGCAATAAAATAATGCTTAAGAGCGAGAGTAATACAATAAACTTTGGTAGATTGTTTAAGAGAAAAAGGGCAATTTCTGTATAAGAAGGTAATCTCTCGGCACCTCCTTTGCCCGCGAACGTTGGTATTAAGTGGCCTATATGATGGCTCCAAGAATCACATAACGGAGCAAATACTGCCATCAGAGCTATAAATAAGACCACTTCAATAATACAGACAGCTTTTTTCATATAATCAGTGTCTGTGCAAATTATCTATTTTATCTACTCTTTGTTTATGCCTACCGCCCTCGAAAGGTGTTGAGAGCCAGAGTTTTAGCATCTTTTTTATGGTGTCTGCGTCCGTAGTGCGTGCACCTGCACAGAAGACGTTTGCATCATTATGCCTGCGGCTCATCTCGGCGGTATATTCGTTATGACAGACAGCGGCTCTGATACCTTTTATCTTATTAGCAGTCATAGCCATACCTATACCTGTACCGCAGAGAAGGACGCCGACATCATTTTTACCGCTACTTACGGATATTGCCACCATCTTTGCAAAATCGGGATAATCTACGGATTCACCGCTATTCGTGCCGAAGTCGGTAATGTTATGTCCTAATGTGTTGAGGAAATGCTTTATATCTTCCTTCAGTTGCCAGCCCGCGTGGTCTGCACCGATAGCTATCTTCATAAAAGTGCTATATTAAAACTTGTCTATCCTCTGCTCAATACATTTTTTTATTGTGTTAGCACACTCTTTGTAAGTATCCATACTGCCACCGATTGGGTCTTCTATCTGTTCGCTGTTAGGAGATAATAAGAACACTTTGTCTTCCGCCTCAGGCATCCATTCTTTTACTATGTCTATATGCGAATCGGTCATTCCGTATATGTAGTCCGCCTCGTCTATCAGAGATGGTGTAAGTGGTTGTGATTGATGTTTCTCTATATTGATGCCCATTTCCTCCATTGTCTTAACTACCCCTTCGACGGGCGGTACGCCTGCGCCTGCTGATGTCCCTGATGAGATTATCCTGAATCCCTTTGCCTCTAACTCATCCTCGCTTATGCCATACTTTTTTGCTAATAGATTCTTAAATATCGCCTCAGCTATAGGACTACGGCAGGTATTGCCAGTGCAGATGAATAGGACAGTCGTATAAGAGAAGTCATATACTACGCTCTTTGGTATAGCGCCTTCACGCAGGACCTCAACATTATCTCCGATTATCCTTACTACTGTAGATGACGTTCTGTGGCGGGTAGGTCCTCCATCTATGATATAGTCAATCTTGCCGTTAAATGCCTTTATTACGGAGTTCGCCTCATAGGCAGGCGGTTCGCCGGATAGATTAGCACTTGGTGCTACTACTGTAACTCCTGATGTTTTTATGAGGTCACAGGCAATCTCATTATTTGGATACCGTAATCCTATACTTCCACCATCTCCTGCTGATAGGACTATAGTAAGTGGTCCTGGCCAGAGCTTATTTATCAGCTTCTGTGCCTTGTTTGGGATAGTGTTATTTATATATTTCTTTACACTGTTACTATCTGCGATATGAATAGTGAGCAGCTTTTCTTGTGGGCTATTTCTAACGGATAGCAGTTTGGCTATTGCATCAGGGTTATCTCTATTTGCCGCTATTCCGTAGACCGTTTCTGTGGGGAACGCTACCAAGCCACCATCTCTAATGCACTTTCCGACAGGGGTGAGAAGATTGGTGTCATAATTTTCTGGGTCTAACTTTAGTATGCGTGTTTCCATATAACTTACCTTGAAAGGCGGGTATTATTTTATTATATTTGCTACCTACGACAAAGGAAAATATGCATAGAATAGTGTATCTTGACAACGTCGCCACTACGAAGGTGCATCCGCAGGTATTAGAGGAGATGCTACCTTATTTCTCAGAGTATTATGCAAATCCATCCAGCATATATAAAGTTGGCAGAGATGCCAGAAAGGTGGTAGAGGACGCACGGGAGGATATAGCCAGATATCTAAACGCCCAGCCAAAGGAGGTAGTATTTACAAGTTGTGCTACCGAGTCGAATAACCTTGCTATAAAAGGGGTGGCATACGCACAAAGGCAGAAAGGCAACCATATAATAACGTCAACAATAGAACACTCCTCTGTGATAAAAGTATGTAAAGAACTCGAGAGGGAGGGTTTTGAGGTAACATATATCCCTGTGGATGAGTTTGGTATAGTTGATGCAGGTGCTGTTAGGGGCGCTATAAAAAAGGCGACCGTTTTAATTTCTATAATGTTTGCAAATAATGAGGTTGGCTCAGTGCAACCAATAGCAGAGATTGGTAAGATAGCGAGAGCGAATAATGTAATATTCTATACTGATGCGGTTCAGGCAATCGGCAAGATAAAGATAGATGTTAATGCGCTAAATATAGATATGCTTTCTCTATCAGGGCATAAAATATATGCTCCAAAGGGAATCGGTGCCTTATATATAAGAAAAGGCACGTCAGTAAAACCGATGTTAGTTGGTGGGGAACAGGAATTCTCAAAGAGAGCAGGAACAGAAAATGTGGCAGGTATAGTGGGTCTGTATAAGGCAATAGAACTTGCCCACAGAGGTATGAATGAGAATGTGTTCAGAATGAATCAGCTAAAGCGGAGGTTAATGGAGAGAATATCATCCAATATAGAAGGTTCGCATATAAATGGTAGTCCTACGCAGTGCCTCCCAAATATATTGAATGTTAGCTTTGAAAACGTAGAGGGGGAGGCAATAATACTATCACTTGATTCTGTAGGTGTTTATGTATCTACTGGTTCTGCCTGTGCTTCAGGTAGCGTAGAGCCGTCCCATATATTGCTCGCAATGGGACTGGATGCAAGGGCAGTCCGCAGTTCTATCCGTTTCTCTATTGGGATATATAATACGGAAGAGGATGTGGACTATACAGCGGATAAGTTGATAGAAGTTATCAGTAGATTGAGGAGTATATCGCCATTTTCTGTTAGCGAAGCGATTGGTGGTGTGAAGAAATGAGTGAGTTTATTGTAGTTCTTGTAACCTGCGGTAAGAAGGAAGAGGCAGAGAAGATAGCCGAGTCGCTTATTTTAGAGCGGCTTGCCGCCTGTGTAAATATCGTGCCTGCTGTCAGTTCTATTTATTTCTGGGAAGGCAGGATATGTAACGAACAGGAGCTATTACTAATAATAAAAACGACTACTATACTCTATACCCGTCTTGAGAAGAGAGTTAAGGACCTCCACAGTTATGAGGTTCCTGAGATAATCTCAATACCGTTGGAGCAAGGTAGCGCTAAATATCTCAAGTGGATTAAGGATACAGTAGAGCAATAAAAATGAATAATAAGGACTTATCATTAGCCGTTGTAATACCTGTCTATAATGAGGCATCTACGTTAAGGGAGATATTTCGCAGAGTATCGCATGTCCCGATAGTAAGTGAGATAATAATAGTAGATGATTTCTCTACTGACAGCTCGCGTGAGATTCTTAAGGATATAGAGAATGAGCATAAGATAAAGTTTCCACCGCCAAAGTACAGGTTGAAGGTCATATATAATAGCAAAAATATGGGTAAGGGGGCATCTCTCAGAAGGGGATTTAAAGAAGTGCGTAGCGACCTAACGATAGTCCAAGACGCTGATTTAGAGTATAATCCTAACGAATATGAAAAGTTAATACAACCAATCGCAGACGGTTCTGCGGATGTTGTATACGGCTCGCGCTTTCTTGGCTTTCCACGGCGAGTTCACCTTTTCTGGCATACCCTCGGCAATAGATTGCTTACTTTCATCTCAAATATGACCACTAATCTGAACCTTACAGATATGGAAACCTGCTATAAACTCTTCAAGACAGAGATAATAAAAAATATACCCATCCGCTCTAATAGATTTGGTTTTGAGCCAGAGATAACCGCAAAGATTGCTAAACTAAACTGTAGGATTTACGAGGTGCCTGTCTCATATAAGGGGCGGACCTACGCAGAGGGCAAAAAGATACGGTTAAAAGACGGCATCCAAGCTCTCTTCGCCATATTGAAATATTGGTTGATAGACGACATAGCGTCGTATGACGTAGAGCATTTCACTCTCCGCATCATGCAGAGGGCGATAAAATATAATAAGTGGCTCCATTCTAAATTCGAGAAATATTTGGGGCAAAACATCCTCGAAATCGGCTCCGGGATAGGGAATATCACGCGGTTTCTTCTAAGCAGAAAGAATGTTACAGCGACGGATGTATCCACTAAACTCTTGAACGAACTCTCCCTATCCTACGGGAGTTACGAAAATCTGAAGGTGCATATCTTCG